>WNGP01000472.1_pt1 | contig 57205 bp, 52 predicted proteins | sample 5407671 | NCBI WGS metagenome assembly WNGP01 (sample SAMN13153381, study PRJNA577476) | soil metagenome | isolation source: 40 cm soil or saprolite under Garry oak tree replicate 2 | place: USA:California | collected 2016-06-15 | reverse complement strand
CGGGCGCTGCGCTCGCGGGCGTCCGCGTCAGCGTCGTCGGCACGCGGTTCGGTGCGGTGACCGGGTCGGACGGCCGCTACGCCATCGCCGAGGTGCCGCCCGGAACGTACCGCGTGCAGGCGCGGCTGATCGGCTACGGCGTAGCGGAGGTGACGAGCCTGGTCCTCACGGCCGGTCAGACCGCCACCGCCGATTTCCGGCTCGTGCCGCAGGCGATCGAGCTGAACCCGGTGGTGGCGGTGGGTTATGGCGAGCAGCGCAAGGCGACGCTGACCGGTTCGGTCAGCGCGGTACAGGGTGAGCAGATCCAGGGCGTCCCCACGGTCAACGTGTCGAACACGCTGGGCGGCCAGCTGCCCGGCCTCGTGACCGTCAACCAGAGCGGCGAGCCCGGGTACGACGGGGCGACCATCCGGATCCGCGGCAACCACACCTTGAACGACAACAGCGCGCTCATCGTGATCGACGGCGTGGCGGACAGGGTTGGCGGGCTCGAGCGGCTCGACCCGCAGGACATCGAGAGCATCAGCGTCCTGAAAGACGCCTCGGCGGCGATCTACGGCGCCCGCGCGGCCAACGGCGTCATCCTCGTCACGACCAAGCGCGGGCGGAGCGGTGCACCACAGCCACCGCAGCTCACGGTCAACATCAACCAGGGCTTCAATCACCCCACGCGGACTCCCCAGATGGCGGACGCCGCGACGTACATGACGATGCTCAACGAGATCAACCTGTACCGCAACCTGCCACTTGCCTATACACAGGATCAGATCGACAAGACCCGAGCCAGCGCCGATCCTTGGCTCTACCCCAACACCGACTGGTTCGGCGCGGTCATCAAGCCTATGTCGCTGCAGACCCGAGGGAACGTCGCGCTGCGTGGCAGCGGCGACCGCATCGGGTACTACCTCTCCCTGGGCGGTCTCACCGAGGACGGCTACTACCGCAACAGCGCCACCCGATACAACCAGTACAGTTTCCGCAGCAACATCGACGGTCGGGTCACGGACCACCTCGGTCTGCGCTTCGACGTGACGGGCCGGCTCGAGGACCGCAACTTCCCGAACCGCAGCGCGGGCTCGATCTTCCGCGCGCTGATGCGCGGCAAGCCGAACCTGCCGGCGTATTGGCCGAACGGGCAGCCGGGACCCGACATCGAGTTCGGCGACAACCCGGTGGTGACCGGGACACCGGCGACGGGATACGACGAGGACCAGCGCGACTACGTGCAAGGCACCCTGGGCGGAGAGTTCAAGGTGCCGGGGGTGAGCGGTCTCACCCTACGAGGGAACGCGTCCTACGACGTGGTCTTCCGATCGGAGCGGCAGTGGCGCACGCCCTGGACGCTGTACACCTGGGACTACAAGACCCGCGACTCGACCGGCCAGCCCGTGCTCTTGGCCGCGAAGCGGGGATTCAACGCGCCGCAGCTCAACCAGACGGACGGGCGGGGTACGAGCATCCTGCTGAACCTGCTGGCCGAGTACCGCCGCAACATCGGGCCGCACACGATCGGCATCCTGGGGGGCATCGAGCGCCAGACGACGGACAGCTCGTATATCAATGCCTTCCGGAGGGACTTCGTCTCGGATCAGGTCGATCAGATTTTTGCCGGCAGCGACGTCGGGAAGAACAACGACGGCACCGAGTACGTGGCGGCGCGGCAAAACTACTTCACCCGTTTTAACTACGCCTTCCAGGACAAGTACCTGTTCGAGCTGGTCGCGCGCTACGACGGCTCGTACATCTTCCCGGTCGCCAAGCGATTCGGCTTCTTCCCCGGCGTCTCGGCGGGCTGGCGCATCTCGGAAGAGCCGTTCTTTCGCAACCACGTTCCGGTGTTCGACGACCTGAAGCTGCGCGCCTCGTGGGGCAAGACCGGCAACGACCGCATCAACCAGTGGCAGTACCTGGCGACCTACGGCTTCGGCGGCGGATACGTCTTCGGCGGCACCCAGGAAGTGAAGAGCATCTTTCAGACCCGGACGCCCAACCCGAACGTGACCTGGGAAGTCGCGAAACAGTTCGACGTCGGCATCGAAGGGCGGCTCCTGAACAACCGGCTGTCCTTCGAGCTCGATCGGTTCACCGAGCGGCGCGACAACATCCTGGCGTTTCGGAACGCCTCCGTGCCCCAGACGGCCGGTCTGAGCCTGCCGCGCGAGAACATCGGGGTGGTCGCCAACCGGGGCTGGGACGGGTCGGTCACCTGGCGCCAGCAGCTGGCGAGCGACGCTTCTTTCGAGGTGACGTTCAACGGCGGCTATGCCCAGAACAAGATCCTCTTCTGGGACGAATCCCCGGGTGCGCCTCCGTGGCAGCGGTCGACGGGCTACCGGATGAGCACCGGCCTGTTCTACAAGGCGATCGGCGTGTTCAAGGACCAGGCGGCCGTCGACGCGTACCCGCACTGGGCCGGGGCCCGGCCCGGCGACATCATCTTCGCGGACGTTGACGCCAATGACACCATCGACGCGCGTGACATGATCCGGGTCAATAAGAACGGCGATCCCACGTTCACGGGCGGCCTCACCCTCGCCGCCCAGGTGAAGAGCTTTGATTTCCGCGCGTTCTTCCACGCCGCGTTCGACGCGGTACAGTACTTCCGGACGGAATCGGGCGACATCGGCAACTTCACCGCGGAGTACGCGGCGAATCGCTGGACCCCGGACAATCCGGACGCCCCGGGTCCCCGCACCTACAACCGCACCGACGAGTACTGGGTCGCGAACCCCAACACCTATTTCCTGCGCGACGCGTCGTTCATCCGGCTCAAGTCGGTCGAGGTCGGATATCACGTGCCGGCTCGCATGGCGGCCCGCATGGGCGTGCACGACGTGCGGCTCTACGCCAGCGGATACAATCTCTTCTTGTGGGACAAGTTCCGGCTGTTGGACCCCGAGACGCGCGACTCGCAGGGTCAGTACTACCCGCAGCAGCGCGTGTTCAATGCCGGCGCGTCCGTCACGTTCTAATGGAGACACGAGACCATGAGACGCCATAGCCACCTCGCCATAGCGGCGCTACTCGGCCTCGGGCTGACAGGTTGCAACAACGTCCTGGACCTGACGCCGAAGGATCAGCTGTCGGACGCGGCGGTCTTCACCGACCCGAACCTGGCCCAAGCCTTCGTGAATGACATGTACCGGGGGATGGGACACGGTCTGTACGAGATCATGCTCGCCTCCGTCAGCGACGAGACGCATTTCATCCACAACTACGCCACGGAGCCGATCGTCAAGTCGATCATCACCTCGAGCGACCGGGGCGCCCTCGACGACGGCCGATTCGGTCACTTCAACTGGGCGAATAACTACTCGCGCATCAGGCAGACGAACATCTTCCTCAGCAAGATCGATGCGACCTCGTTCGACGCGTCGTTGAAGCAACGGCTGAAGGGCGAAGTGTACTTCCTACGCGCCTACTTCTACCACAACCTGATGCGGATGTACGGCGGGGTGCCGCTCATCACGAAGGTGTACGGCCTGAACGACGACTACACAGTCGCACGGAACGGCTTCAAGGAGACCGTGGACTTCATCGTTGCCACCGCCGACTCGGCGGCCGCCCTGCTGCCACCGTCGTACAGCGGCGCCGACGTCGGCCGGGCGACCAAAGGGGCCGCGCTCGCCCTCAAGGCGCGCGTGCTGCTGTACGCGGCGAGCGATCTCTATAACGTGAACCCGAGCGGCAACGCGTTCACCGGCTACACTACCCCCCAGGATCGCACCGCGCTCTGGAGGGCCGCGAAGAACGCGGCCCAGGCGGTGATGGATATCGGGAGCTATGGCCTGTTCCGCCCCGCCCCGGCGAGCCCACAGGAAGCGGCGCAGAACTACGCCGCCCTGTTCCTGCAGCAGACCAGCACCGAGGCCATCATGAGCCGCTTCTTCCTGACCACGCGGGACGACGGCTACAACCCCGGTCTGCACGACGGCCCGAATGGCTATCACACCTGGGGCGGGAACACGCCGATCCAGAACCTGATCGACGACTACCGCATGGCCGACGGCTCAAAGTTCGATTGGAACAACCCGGTGGAGGCCGCCGCTCCGTACGCGAACCGCGATCCCCGCTTCTCCGGGTCGTTCCTGTACGACCGCGCGGCGTGGCGACAGCGTCCCGACGACGTCAAGAAGCTCGATTCGATCGGCGTCATCCAGACGTTTCGTCAACTCAGAATCATCGACACCACGATGGTGAGCGGTAAACCCCAAGTCGATACCACGATGGTTCCCGGTCTCGACACGCGCGACAGCCCGGTCGAGAATTGGAACGGCGCCTATTCCGGCTACTATATCCGCAAGTTCATCGACCCCTCCCTCAACGCTCAGTTCATTCGGCAGCAAGTGCCCTGGATCTTCTTCCGATACGCGGAAATCCTGCTGAACTACGCCGAAGCTTCGATCGAGCTCAACGAGCTGGGAGACGCGGTCACGGTGCTGAACCAGATCCGGCAGCGGGCCGGCATGCCGCTCTTCTCGGCCGGGCTGGGGCAGGCAGCCCTGCGGGACGAATACCGCAACGAGCGCCGCGTCGAGATGGTGTTCGAGGAGCAACGCTTCTTCGACGTGCGCCGTTGGATGATCGCACCCGCCGTGTTGAGCCAGCCCGCGGGCGGCATCAACATCTTCCTCGACGGGAAGAGCCGTACCGACCCGACCACCTGGAAGAACTACCGCTACGTGCGGGACACCGTCCAAGCGCGGGCCTGGGACAACAAGATGTACTTCATGCCGATTCGCCTGGATGAGCTGAACCGCAACGGCTTGCTCAAGCAGAACCCGGGATACTAGGGGCCAGGGACCAGGGACCAGGGGTGGAGTTGACCATGAGGATCGCGGGACGTATCGGGCTCGCGCTGCTCGCGGGGTGCGGGCGGGCGGCGTCGTCGCCGCCGCACAACGCCACGCCGGGCACCGGCGCGGTCGCCACCGTCGTCCCGGGCGAAACCGATGCGCGCGTGAGTCGCGTGGAAGAGCTGCTGCGCGGCGTGCCGGGGCTCGAGGTGACGGCCCTGCCGAATGGCTCCTACCAGATCCGCATCCGCGGCCACCGCAGCATCCGCGGCAACCCCGGCGACGACGACCCACTGATCGTGGTCGACGGCATCCCGAGCGCGGCCGGCGCCGCGGCGCTCGCCGATATCGCGCCCACCGACGTCGCTCGGATCGAAGTGTTGAAGGATGCAGGTGCCACGAGCCAATACGGCTCGCGCGGCGCCAATGGCGTCATTGTCATTACCACGAAACGTGCTCGACAGGAGGGACCACCATGATATCTCGAGTGCTGGCCGTACTGGCGGTGGCGTCGCTCGTGTGCGCCCTGCCGGTCGCGGCGCAGCGGGCCGGCACCATCGAAGTCGGCGGGTTCGCGCGCTACGTCGACTTCGACAATACGCTCCCGATGGGCGACGACATGGACATCGGAGGGCGCGTGGCCGTGTACTTGGAGCCCGCGGTCACCATCGAGGTGGACCTGGCGCGGTCATCGCAAAGCTCGGTCACCTACACGCCGCTGCACGTGCGGGCCGTGTACAACGGGTCGATCAGCTCCCGCCTCGAGGCGCTGGTCGGCGGCGGTTACGTCCGTAACTGGTATGGCGCACCCTACAGCGCGGCCGACCAGGGCCTGACGGTGCTCCTGGGCGTGCGCTATCGCGTACGAGACCAGCTGTGGCTGCGGCTGGGCGCCGACCTGGACGCCATGTTCCACACCGCGGACAACAGCCTCTTCAACTTCTACAACGGGAACTGGGGCATTCATTTCGGGCCGAGTGTGCGCCTCAATCGCTGAGGCGCCGGCCGCTGCCAAACAGATCCTTCGCGCCTTCGGCGCTCAGGATGACAGGCCGGCGGCTTGTCATCCTGAGCGCGCGCGCGGCACGCGCGCGAGCGAAGGATCTCATGCGCTCCGCCAGCTGCGCGCCAGCACGGTCTGCCCGGGCATCGCCACCGGCGCCACCGGCATGGGCCCGAACTTCAGCTCCGCCGGCACGAGGTCCTGCTCGGCGTTCAACAGCTCGTCCCACGTGATTTCCTTCCCGGTGTAGGCTGCCTCCCGTCCCATGATCGCGCTCAGCGTGGTTTCGGCCACCTGCCGGCCCTCGTTCAGCGGCTTGCCGGCGCGGATGCTCGCGATCAGGTCGGCGTGCTCCTGGACGTACGGGTTCGTCCTGGGGGTTTGCGCGTCCCAGCTCCACGGCGCGGCGCCCTCGATGACCGAATGGGCGTCCGACGTGCCGCGTGTCCCGACGATCCGCTCGGCGACGTGCGACGCCGTGCCGTCGATCTGGCGGCACATCGACAGGACGTGCACGCCGTTGGGGTACTCGAAGTCGATCGCGAAGTGATCGTAGATGTGCCCGTACGCGGCATCGGTGCGCCATTGCCGCCCGCCCACGCCGACGGCCTTCACCGGATGTGCGCCGAGCGCCCAGTTCGCCACGTCGATGTTGTGGATGTGCTGCTCCACGATGTGGTCCCCCGACAGCCACGTGAAGTAGAGCCAGTTCCTGATCTGCCACTCGACGTCGGACCATTGCGGCTGCCGCGGCTTCATCCACAGACCGCCCTGGTTCCAGTAAACCTGCGCCGCGACGATGTCGCCGATGGCGCCGTCGTGGATGCGCTGCATCGCCGCCCGGTAGCCTGCATCGTGGCGCCGCTGCGTTCCGGCCACGATCGCGAGGCCCTTCTGGGCGGCGAGATCGGCCGATGCGATCACCGCGCGCACCTCCACCGGATCCACCGCCACCGGCTTCTCCATGAAGACGTGCTTGCCCGCCTCGATCGCCGCGGCGAGGTGCCGTGCGCGGAATGCCGGTGGGGTCGCGAGCAGCACCACGTCCACCTTGCTCCCGATCACCTTCTGATAGGCGTCGAAGCCCGAGAAAGCGTGGGCGTCGTCCAGCTTGATCTTCGCTCTGAGCCCGCCGCTCGTGTCCTCGCTCGCCATGCGGGCCAGGTTCGCTCGGCACTCCGTGACGCGGTCCGGGAAGAGGTCGCCGATGGCCACGAGCTCCACGCGCTCAGACGACGTGAGGCAGTCCTTCGCCGCGCCGGTGCCGCGCCCGCCGCAACCGACCAGGCCGATGCGCAGTGTGTCTGCGCGCCGCACCGGCGCCGGGGCGCCGGGGAACGTGAGGGCGGCGGCGGCGGCGGCGCTGGCGTGGACGAACTCGCGCCGTGTGACGTCGCGTGACTGCTTGGATTTCCGGCTCATGGCACCTAACTCCTCTCGGTTCAGGGTTCGCGGACGATACGGAAGCCGACGAACGGGGCATCGGCGAGCCACCAGCGGCTCTTCGGGAATTGCGGATCGGTCTCGTTCCAGGCGGGCGTTTGCCGGGCTCGGGCGGTCGGGCCCACGAAGTTCGGCGGATCGTTCCACGACCCGCCCCGCACCATGGGCTTCCCGCCCGAGTCCGTGCCGCTGACCCACTCGGCCACGTTACCCAATATGTCGTGGAGGCCGAGCGCATCGGCGGCCTTTACGGCGACAGCATGGGCCTTGGCTCCGGCGTTGCCGGCGTGCCAGGCGAGCGCGTCCCGGCGCTCGGCGCTGAGGGCGGAATCCCCGCGGAGGCCGAGCCGCGCAGCCCGCGTCCACTCGGCATCGGTCGGCAAGCGGTATTTCTTGCCGGTCTTGGCCGACAGCCAGGCACAGTACGTCTGAGCCGCGAAGTACGTCATGGCCAGCGCCGGGTACCCGTGGTGGCCGAAGCCGCGGTCGGGCGCGCCGTAGGGGCGGCTCGGTCGAGCCGTCGCGTCCACACCGGAGCTGCGCTCCCGGGGCGTCAGATCGAGCCGGAACGCCCAGACGTCGTACTCGTCCCAGGTGACTTCGGTCTTCCCGATCCAGAAGGGCCGATCTCCGGGCACTGGCATCATGTCGAAGCGGACGAGCGTCCCGGGGATCGAGTCGAGATAGGGTGCGTTCTGAGCCAGCAACAGGAGCGATATCTTGGCTGCCATGAGCATGCGGCAACGGCTCCTCGTCACGGTCGCGGCGCTGGCGTGCCTGGCGCGCGGCGCGCGCGCCCAGGAGGTGCGGCGCGAGTTCGCCGAGCTGCACATGGGCGTCGCCGTGCGGATCGAGCTGTACGCTCCGGACGACGCCGCGGCGCGGCAGGCGGCGCGGGCCGCATACGCCCGCATCGCCGAGCTCGAGGACGTCATGAGCGACTACCGCCCCGAAAGCGAGGTCCGACGGCTCGCAGAGCGGCCCGGCAGCGCGGTGCCCGTGAGCGAGCCGCTGTTCACCGTGCTGGTCCGGGCGCTCCAGCTCGCCCGTCAGTCGGACGGCGCTTTCGATCCTACGGTCGGACCGTTCGTCGCGTTGTGGCGCCGGGCGCGACGCACCGGCCGTCTGCCCAGCCGGGCGGAGCTCGACTCCGCCGCCCGGCGCGTGGGGTGGCGCAAAGTCCGTGCCGATTCTGCAGGCCGCTCGATCCGGCTCGACACCGCCGGCATGCGGCTCGACTTGGGGGGCATCGCCAAGGGATACATCCTCGATCAGGCACTGTTGGTGCTCGGCCGCCACGGTGTGACGCGGTCGCTGATCCAGGCGGGGGGCGACATCGTGGCGGGAGACCCGCCGCCCGGCCTCCCGGGGTGGCGGGTGGACGTGCCGGGGGCCGGCCCGGTCGTGCGCACCCGCGCCGCCGCCCTGGCGCGCGCTGCGTTATCGCTGTCCGGGGACACGGAGCAGTTCGTGATCGTGGACGGAGTGCGCTACTCCCACGTGGTGGATCCGCGCACCGGCGTCGGACTCACGAGCCGCCGCCAGGCGGCGGTCGTGGCGGCCGACGGGCTCACGGCCGACGGCCTATCGACGGCCTTGACGGTGTTGGATGACGCCGGGCAGGCCGCGCTGCTGCGCGCGTACCCGGGCGTCGTGGCGGAGGTATGGCGTGCCCGCTAGGGCCGGCGGGGGCGGATCGGTCCGGTGACTTCGACTCTTACCGCGGCGCCGGGATCCGCGCCCGAGCCGCGGCGCTCGAGTCGGTGAGGAACACGCGGATACAGGCCACGCCGTCACACAGGCCGACGGCCGTACCGACCACGCCCGGCAGCGCCATGAGCGAGTCGGTATGTGTGGCGAGGACTTCTCGGATCGTCTTGGAAGCCACGGTGTCCGTCGCGTCGCGGGCGCCCCTGCCCGCGCAGCCGGCGAGCAGGCAGGCGAGCAGGAGCGTCGTGACCGTGTCCCTGACTATGGTCTGTTCACCCTGACTGTCGTGCCGTTGCTGCTGCCGTCCACGTCGTGGTTCAGGGTCCGATCGTAGGTCCGGCCCGGCAGCGTCACGCTCACGACCGTGAAGTTCACGAATGTGACGCCTCTCTTGAGCGACGGGAACAGTACGATGCACGTCCCGTTCCCGCCCATGTCTCCGGTGGTGCAGGTGTTGGAGTTTAGACCGAGCTGGCTCCAGTGCCCCACGACGGTCGCGCCGTTCAGCGGATTGTGATTCGCGTCGTGCACCGTGATCTCGACCGTCACCGACCAGTTCGAGCCGTTGCTCGACGCGGCACCGTCCAGGTCACCGATGTGGATCACGTTCGATGCGTCGTTCACGGTGACGGCGGTGGTGGCCTGGTTGTTGAGCCCGTTGTCGTCGGGAAGGTTGTGGCTCGCGGTCAGGGTATGGCTGCCGGTGGAGCTAGCCGTCGTGTTCCAGCTGAACGTCCGCGTAGTGCTCGCTCCCGCCACGAGGCCGGCCACGTTCTGGGTCCCGATGGGGACATTGTCGGTCGCGTCCTGCAGCGTCACGTCGAAGCTGCCGACCGGCTGGTTGCCCACGTTCCGGATCGTCACAACTACGTTGATCGCACTCCCCTTGGTGACAAAGGCTGGTGCGGTGACGCTCGTGATCGCGACGTCCGTAACGGGCGCGGGCGGTGGCGACGTGCCGCCGTCCACGTGGACCGCGAAGCGATTCAGCACCAGGTCGATGCGGTTGGCGATCGTCTGGGCTGAGCTGCCCGCGAACAGCAGCGCCACCGGGTTCTTGCTCCCGTCATCCGTGACGATCAACGAGCCCGAGTCGCCACCGCCCGAGAAGGTTCCGGGCTCGATGACCAGCTGGTCGACGAACCGAGCCGACTTGATGCAGAAGCCGAAGAATACCTCGTAGCAGACTGTCACCGTGGCGTTGATCCCGGTGATCTGCCCATGTGTCAGCTTCGTGGTGCGTCCGTACTTTTGAACGTTGAGCCCCAGGAGCGCCGTTTCATCGTCGAACACGCCGTCGCCGTTCGCGTCGCCGAAGATCGCCGCGTTGGGTGCGCCGTACCCCTCGTCGGCGGGAGTGGCGTTGTCGAGGTTGGTCGTGCTGGAGCGTGCGATAGCGGCATCGATGGTGTTCGCGCCCCCCGAGAAGTCGATTGTATTGAACGCGGCGAGCGTCCCGATCTGGTCGGCGGGCGCCGTGCCTCCGTCGTACGGGCCCGGCTGCAACGCGGCATCCCCGATGGTGGCGTCGTTCGAGTTCGCCAGCACGTGATTGTTGCTCAGCACGTAAACGTTACCCGAGCCGTCCACCACGCGGGCGCCGATCGAGCCGGCGGTGATCGCCGGATGCCCGACCGAGAAGCCCAGCGGCGCCGGGCGCTGCCGCTTCGTCGGATCGCTGAACGCCACGATCATACCGGTCACTTGTGCAGCCACCGGAATCCCGTCCAACACGCTCGGCAGCCCGGTCACGTCGTGCCGCGCCAGCAGCACCTTGAGACCCAGCTTGCCGTTCGGCAGCAATCCCACCGCGGTGCCGACGACGCCCGGGATGCGCAGCAACTCCGCGCTGCGCCGCTTGTGTACGGCGACCACCGTGTGAATGTCCTGCCCCCGATCCAGGTCAAGCGGTCGCTGAGCCAGCGGTCCGGTGAGCGCGTCGGGTGAGCGGTCCGAGCAGCCAGTCCAGAAACTGGCGCCCAGTGCGATAAGGGTGAGGACCGTGGCGCGGCGGGAAACGCGGAGACGTGTCATACGTCGCTCCCTGTGAAGGGAGAGGGGCGCGACTCTCCGGGGGAGTGCCAAGATGGACTACGCACCTCGGTGCGTCAAGCTACCACGACGCGCGTGACGCGTAGCACAATGCCGTTCCCACACTTCCGTTGCGAGTCGGCAACACCTGACAGGGCGGCTCCCTGTGTTGCACCGCAGCGCCGTATCGAAGCGAAACGGTGCGGCCTTTGCGTGCTGTCCGGTGAGAGGCTATGAGGGCTATGACGCTATGACACGACTTCCGCTGTTTCCGATGGGTGCTCTGCTCGCCGCCACCGCGGGGATCGCAGCGGGCTGCCACTTGGACAAACTGTTGCAAACTCCCGATGGCCAGGGACCGCCCTCGCAGACCGGACCGCGCTTGGCGTTCACCGGTCAGCCGGGCGACGTACCCGCTGGCCAACCGATCGCGCCCGCCGTCCGAGTGACTGTGCAGGACTCGACGGGTCAGCCCGACGGCGACTTCAACGGGCCCGTGACGGTCGCGCTCGCCGCGAACCCCGCGGGTGCCCGGCTAACGGGCGGGCTGGAAGTGAACGCCGCGAACGGTGTGGCGACGTTCTCAGACCTGAGCGTCGACAAGGTTGGTCGCGGCTACACGCTGCGCGCCACGACCTCGGGTGCTGCCGGCGCGACGAGCGACCCGTTCGACATCACCGCGACTCCGCCGCCGCCCCAGGCGACCCAGCTCGTCTTCACCGTGCAACCGAGCACGACGTCGGCGGGAGGGACGATCACGCCCGCCGTAGAGGTCACCGCGGTGGACGATCAAGGGCGCGTGGCGACGGGTTACACCGGGTTCATCACGGTAGCGATCGGACACGATGGCAGCCTGCTCGGAGCCGCACTGTCCGGCACCACGACAGTGCGAGCGGTGAACGGTGTCGCCCGGTTCGGTGACCTGCGCATCGACCAGCCTGGGAACGGCTACACGTTGCGCGCGACGGCGTCGCCTTTGCGCAGCGGCGAGAGCTCTGCGTTCAATATCTCGGTGCTGTAACGCCCGTCGGGTCGTAGAAGCGCTGCTGGTGACGGTCGATTTCCCGCACGACCTTGATCGCGAGCAGCGCCGCGACGATCCCGACGACGTTGACGAGCAGCTCGAGGTCGGTAAAGTTGGCCAGGTCGCCCGGCGACTGCGCGTCCCGCGCAATGAATCCGAACGCGCGCTCCACCGCCGCCCACGTCCAGTACACTCCCCACCACACGGCGAGGAAGCCGGGCGCCGGCAGGTTGTCGTACCCGTCCCGGTCGTTCAACGACTCGCTGCGCAGCCACAGATCCTTCATGGTCTGATACGCGCGCACCAGGTTGACGAACGGAATGAGCCAATAGCCCACGGCCCAGCCCTGAGGGAATCGCGAGCGTTTCGACCCGACGAGGCCGAGATTGCCGTAGGCGCGGTGCAACCAGGCCAACCACACGACCCCGGTGCCGAGCAACGCCGCCAGCTTCAGCAGGCCGACCAGCCGGTGCCGCGCGTCGTTCGCCGCGACATCACCGGGGTGCAGCTGCACGCCCACCGCGAGGCGGGCGAGCAGGGCGCGCTGCGAGAGCCCCGCCGCGATCGCGACGGCGTCGAGCGCGAGACAGCCGAGCAGCAGGTAGGTCGTCCAGCGCGCGCGGGACCGCTCGGCGCGGCGCGCGGCGCTCAAGTCGTCGGGCATGGAACGCGTGGTTTGGCCTACAGGTAAGCGTGCAATCCCTATGCCCGTCGGCAGGCGGGCGGGCCTTGCGACGCCACTCGTTGCACCGCTCCCACATCCGCGAGTACCTTTCCGCCGGTGCCATCCGACACGCTGCAGGCACGCGTCGAGCGTGCGCTCGCCCAGCTTCAGAACCCCCGCCTCAATCAGGACGTCCTCTCGGCAGGGATGGTGAAGGACCTCGCCGTGGACGACCGGGGGCAGGTGACGTTCACGTTCGTCCTCACCCAGGCCGACCCCCCGACGTTGGCCCGTGACGCCCGCAAGGCGGTGCAAGGCGTGGCCGGTGTGGCGGCCGTGCGAGTCAACGTCACCGATGCCGGCGCAGCCCCGGGAGCGGCCGCGCCCCGCCCACCCGGCGCCCGTCCGGCGCCGGGAGCCGTGCCTCCGCCGCCGACCCCGGTGGAGCTTCCCAATCTCGGCAAGGTCGTGGCGGTCTCGTCCGGCAAGGGCGGGGTGGGGAAGTCCACCGTTTCCGTGAATCTGGCAGTGGCGCTCGCGCGCCAGGGCCAGCGCGTCGGGCTCATGGACGCCGACATCTACGGTCCGAACATTCCGCGTATGCTGGGTGTGGACCAGAAGCCCGAGGTACGGGGCGGCAAGATCCAGCCGCTCGAGAGCCACGGCGTGAAGCTCATGTCGCTCGGGCTGATCGTGGAGCGTGACACGCCGGCGATCTGGCGTGGGCCGATCATCATGAAGGTGATCCAGCAGTTTGTGCGGGATGTGGAGTGGGGACAGCTCGATTACTTCCTCGTCGACCTGCCGCCGGGCACGGGAGACGCGCAGCTGTCGCTCGCGCAGACGCTGCACATCCGGGGCGCGATCATCGTGACGACGCCGCAAGAGGTGGCGGTGGGCGACAGCCTGCGCGGCGCGAAGATGTTCGAGCGGGTCGGTGTGCCGGTGATCGGTGTGGTCGAGAACATGAGCGACTTCGTGTGCCCGCACTGTGGCGAGCGCACGGAGATCTTCTTGACGGGCGGGGGCAAGCGGCTGGCGGCGGAGCTGGGGGTGCCGCTGCTCGGCCAGGTGCCGCTCCAGGCTCACCTGGCCGACCTCGCCGACACGGGGCGTCCGATCGTCGCGGCCGAGCCCGACTCGCCGGCCGCCCAGGCGCTGGGAGAGGTCGCCCGACACGTGGCCGAGCAGCTCGCCGCGGTCGCACGCTGACGTGCCGCTCGTCGCTGCGGCGCTGCTGCTGCTGCAGAGCGGCGCCGGTCTCTCCGGCCGTGACCGGCCCGAGCTCCGCGCCGGGCTCGACACGTTGTACGGCGGCGACTTCCCCGCGGCCGCCGCGTACTTCGCCACGCTCGCCGCGCGCGACAGCGCCGACGCGGCCCCCGTGATCTTCGAGGCCGGCGCCTACATCTGGTGGGCCGCCGCGCTCCAGGACGACGCATACGAAGCTCACCGAATCGACTCGCTCCTCAGCGTCGCGATCGCCCGTGCCGCCGCGCAGCCTCCCGGCACCTCGCGTGAGTTCTGGCTCGCCACCGCGCTCGGGTATCGCGCGCGCCAGCGCGACGTCGAGGGCCACTCCTGGAGCGCGGCGAAGGACGGCAAGGCGATGCGCGACGCGTACCGGCGCGTGCTGCGGGCGGATTCGGCGTGCGTCGACTGCTACTTGGGGCTCGGCGTCTACCAGTACGGGCTGGCGCGCGCCGGTGCGCTGGCGCGCTTCGTGGCGAAGCTCATCGGCCTCGGATCGGGGAGCGCCGAGCTCGGCATCAGCTACCTGCGTCGCGTGTCGAGGGAAGGCGACCTCGCCCGCGTGGAGGCGAACTGGGTGCTCGCGGCCGCGCTGGTGCGCGAGGCGGCCCGCGACCCGCGCGGCCGCGCCGTGCTGCAGCACGAAGCCGCGGGCTACGTGCGGCGCCTGGCCGAGCGCTATCCCGGCAATCCGGTGTTCCAGCGGTTCCTCCAGGAGACCCCCGACCCACCGCCCTGAGCGTGGCCGGCGCCGTTGCGACCGTGCCACTCTGGCGTCGCGGCGGAACCTCTATAAGGTAGGGAGCCCTAGATGACCCAATCGCGCTGGCTCAGACGTGTGGGGCTGCTGGTCGCGCTCGCCGCCGTGTACTTCATCGCCGGCAGGCTCGGGCTCAACCTCGCCTTCGTGAACGCCAGCGCGACTCCGGTCTGGCCCTGCACCGGCATCGCCTTCGCCGCCTTCGTCCTGCTCGGCTACGACGTCTGGCCGGCGGTGCTTGCCGGCTCCGTCCTCGTCAACATCACCACGGCCGGCTCGGCGGCGACCGCCATCGGCATCGCGGTCGGAAACACCCTGGAAGGCGTAGCGGGCGCGTACCTGGTCAACCGCTTCGCCCGGGGGCGCCGCGCGTTCGATCGCCCGCAGGACGTGTTCGCGTTCACGGTGCTCGCCGGCATCGTCAGCACGACCATCGGGGCCACCGTCGGCGTGACCACGCTGGCCTTCACGGGATTGGCGCGCTGGGCCGAGTATGGCGCGATCTGGTGGACCTGGTGGCTCGGCGACGCCGTCGGCGACCTGGTCGTCGCGCCGGCCCTGTTGTTGTGGGCCGTGGCTCCCCGGCTGCGGTGGAATCGCGCTCAGTGGATCGAGGCGGCGGCGCTGCTGCTCTGGGTGGTCGTCGTCGGCTTCACGGTGTTCGGCGGTCTGTTCCCATCGCGCGTCAAGAATTATCCGCTCGAGTTTCTGTGCTTTCCGTTCCTCATCTGGGCCGCGTTCCGGTTCGCGCAACGCGAGGCCGCGAGCGCGGTCGTGGTGCTCTCGGCGATCGCAATCTGGGGCACGCTGCACGGGTTCGGTCCGTTCGTGCGGGCGACGCGCAACGAGTCGCTCCTCCTGCTGCAGGCGTTCATGGGCGTCACGTCGGTGATGACGCTCGCGCTCGCCGCCCTCGTGGCCGAGCGCTCGCAGGTGGAGGAGCGGCTGCGGCAGCTGGCAGTGAGCGATCCGCTGACGGGCCTCGCCAACTACCGCCAGCTCACCTATGCGATCGACGCGGAGATCAAGCGGTTCCAGCGGACCGAGCGGCCGTTCGCCGTGGTGCTGCTGGATATGGACGGCTTGAAGAAGATCAACGACAGCCACGGCCACCTGGTGGGGAGCCTGGCGCTGTGCCGCGTGGCGGAGACGCTGTTCGGATCGTGCCGGGCGATGGACACGGCCGCGCGGTTCGGCGGTGACGAATTCGCCGTGGTGCTGCCCGAGACGGACGACGCGGCGGCATGGCACGTGGCCCGGCGCATCGCCGAGCGCGTGGCACGCGACGGCGAGAAGCCTCCCCTCTCCGTGAGCGTGGGCGTCGCCGTGTATCCGCGGGATGGCGACTCCCAGGAGTCCCTGTTGAGCGCGGCGGATCGCTCGCTGTACGACAGCAAGGCGCGGCGCCGCGCGAAGGCGAGAGTGCACTGACGCGTTGACCCCCCGCCGTCCGCCGCCGTAGCTTCCCTCACCATGACCACGGTCGCCCGCACGCCGGGCTCGCTCACCGTCGGGCCCCTGCGACCGGTGATCCTGCGGCTCGCCGTCCCCGCGGTGGCCATGATGGCGTGCCATTTCTCGTTCAACCTCATCGACTCGGTCTGGGTGGGCCGGCTGATCGGCGCCGCGGCGCTCGCGGCGGTCTCGACGGCGGGCTTCTACGTCTGGGTGCTGCTGTCGCTCGGCGAGATGGTCGAAGTCGGGTTGATCGCAGTAGCGGCGCGGCGCCACGGCGAGGGACGCCCTGACACGGCCGCCCGCGCCGCCGGCGCCGCCGTGCTGTATGCGCTGGCCGCGGGCACCGTCGTGAGCTTGCTCGGCCTCGCCCTGACCGACGACCTGTTTCGCCTCATGGCGGTGCCGCCGCAGGTAGCGCGGCTCGGACACGCCTACCTGCACACCTGGCTGCTGGGCGGCCCGCTCGTGTTCGGCTTCTTCGCGGTCGAAGCGACCTTCCGCGCCTCCGGCGACACGCGCACGCCGTTCCGCATCCTCACCGCGTCGGTGCTGCTCTCGATCGGGCTCGATCCCCTGCTCATTGCGGGGTGGGGGCCGTTCCCCCAGCTCGGCGTGGAGGGCGCGGCGACGGCGTCGGTGATGGTGCGGGGGGGCGGGTTCCTGATCGGGGCCGTAATTGCCCTGCGCCGCGGGCTGATCCGGCTCGGCGCTCCGCGTGGGCGCGCCGCTCTCGCTCGCGGGCGTGCTCTTGAGTCTCATCTACATGTGGTTGACGCGGTTCACGTCGCGGTTCGGCACGCCCGCGCTGGCGGCGCTCGGCGTGGGGCACAAGGTCGAAGGGATCGGCTTTATGGCCATCTCGGGATTCGCCCTGTCGGCGAGCGCGCTGGTGGGGCAGAACCTGGGCGCCCGCCAGGAGGAGCGGGCCCGCCAGGCGGTCCGCATGACGGTCGGCTATTGCCTCCTCGTCACCACCGCGACCGCTGTGGCGTTCTTCACGATCCCGCGGGCGCTGGTGGGGTTGTTCACCCCGGATCCCGCGGTCATCGCCGACGGCAGTCTCTATCTGCGGGTGATCGCGCTGGCACAGGTCGGGCAGACGTTCGAGATCATCCTCGAGGGCGCGCTCGGAGGGGCGGGCTACACGTTCTGGCCGCAGATCGTGAGCACCGGGCTGACGCTGTTGCGCCTGCCGCTCGCCGCGTGGTGGTCGGCCACGATCGGGTTGCTCGGGATCTGGTTGGCCCTCTCAGTGACCGCGATTGCCCGCGGCGTCGCGATGGCTCTGTTCTGGACCTCGGGCGCATGGCGGCGGGCGACGGTGTAACGGAATGCCCCCGATCATCACGCTCCTCACCGATTTCGGCACCGCGGACAGCTACGTCGGCGAGGTCAAAGGCACGCTGCTCTCGCGCGTGCACGGCGCGGCGTTATTCGACATCACCCATCAGGTGCCGCCCGGCGATCTTCGGGCGGGCCAGTACATCCTGGCGCGCGTGTGGCATCGCTTCCCGCAAGGCACTGTGCACCTCGTCGTGGTCGATCCCGGCGTGGGGACCGCGCGGCGCGCCCTCGCCGCCGGCGCTGCCGGACATTTCTTCGTCGCCCCCGACAACGGTCTCCTGTCCTGCCTCCCGGGCGACGCGCACTTCGTGTCGCTGCCGATTCCGCCGGCAGCGTCGCCGACGTTCCACGCGCGCGACGTGTTCGCTCCGGCGGCCGCACAGCTCGCGATCGGCGCGTCCCTCACGCAACTGGGTCACACGATCACCGACGCGCACGGCTCCCCGCTCCCTGCTCCCCATCATGACGGCACCGCGGTCGTCGGCGAAGTGCTGTACGTGGATCGGTTCGGCACGCTCATCTCCAACATTGCGGGTGAGCAGGTCGAGCCGGGTGTGCGGATCAAGGTTGCGGGAACGGAGATCGGCGCGCTGGCGCGCACGTTCGGCGACGTGCCGCGGGGGCAGCTGGTGGCGCTGGTGGGGAGTGGCGGGACGGTGGAGATCGCCGTGCGGGACGGCAGCGCGGCGCGACTCTTAGGCGTCGGCGTCGGGGCCGAGGTGCGAGCCTGACGGCGTCGGGATCTTCACCTTTGCCATCACCCGCTCGACGAAGCCGAACTCCGGCGCGAAGCGCGGCAGCTGCGCCAGCTCGCGGAACAGCTTGCGCTCGCGGTCGGCCACCGCACGGCACTCTCCGCACTGCGCGAGGTGCAGTTCCCGCGCCGCGGGGAGGAGACCCTGAGCCCACAGCTCGGTCTCGTCAGGAGTGAGGTGCCGCCCTACGAAGTCGCTCATTGGTCCGTCCTACGCGGTCGCCCAGGCGGAGGTTTCACTCCCGTCGGTCCCCGAGGTAGCCTCGCAATTCGTTGCGGGCCCGGTGGATATACGTTTTCACGGTGCCCAAGGGCAAGTCCAGCGAGCGGGCGATTTCCTCGTAGCTGAACCCTTCCACATGGCGCAGCAGGATGCAGGCCCGATACTCGGGACGCAAGCGGGCGATGGCCCGCTCGATCGCGCCGCCCAGCTCGCGCGCTTCCAGTTCCTGGAGCGGGGACTCCGCGCGGTCGCCGAGCTGCAAGGCGGTGGCCTGCATCTCCTGCGGGGTGGCAGCGTGGGGTGAGCCATCGAGCGACAGCGTATCGAGGTCGCGCTTGCGCAGGTGATCGATCGCGGCGTTGTTCGCGATCTTGAAGATCCACGACGAGAACTTGAACTGCGGGTTGTACGAACCGATCCCGTTCAGGACCTTGATGAAGGTCTCTTGCGCCAGGTCCTCGGCGAGGGCCCGGTCGCGCACCATGCGATACAGCAGCGAAAACAGCGGCCGCTCGTAGCGGCGGACCAGTTCGCGGAACGCCGTCTCGTAGCCCTGTTTCGCCCACGCCACGACCTGCTGGTCGCTGGCGCCCGTCAGGTTGCCCGGCCTATCTTTTGCGGCTATGACGCCTCCCCCGTCTCCGGCGTTCGAGGTGGCCGTGCGTGCGGGCGGTGACGCGAAGCGGGCCTACGTGCGCCGCATGTTCGCCGCCATTGCGCCGCGCTACGACTTCCTCAATCATCTCCTCAGCCTCAACGTGGATCGCCGCTGGCGCCGCGCCGCAGTGCGACGGCTCGGCTGGGAGCGACGACCGGACGGCGTCTATCTCGATCTCTGCGCCGGCACCCTGGCGCTCGCGGGGACGCTGGCGCGCGAGCCGCGCTTCACGGGCCGCGTGGTCGGCGCGGACTTCGTGGTGCCGATGCTCGAGCGGGGGAGGGGCAAGTGGCCGCGCACCCGCCCCGTCGCCGCCGACGCGCTCGTGCTCCCCTTCGCGGATCGCCAGTTCGACGGCGCGATGGTCGCGTTCGGGGTCCGGAACCTGGCGGACCTGGACGCCGGGCTCAGGGAGGCGTATCGGGTGCTGCGCCCGGGGGCCGGCTTCGTGGTGCTCGAGTTCACGACCCCGCGCTTGGCCCCGCTGCGCGCCGCGTACCTCTTCTACTTTCGACGCGTGCTCCCCGCCATCGGCCGCGCGGTGTCGAAACATAGGGACGCCTATACCTACCTGCCAGAGTCGGTGCTCGATTTTCCCGACCCGGACGCCCTCGCCCGGCGGCTCGGGGATGCCGGATTCCGCGCGGTCCGCTACGAGCTGCTGAGCGGCGGCATCTGCGCCCTCCACCATGCCACTCGATAACCTGCGCGCGTTCGTCGACGCGATCGATGCCGCCGGGGAGCTGGCGCGCGTGGACCGAGCGGTCTCCGTGGACAAGGAGATCACGGAGGTCGCCGACCGCTGCATGAAGTCCCCCGGCGGCGGACCGGCGCTGTTGTTCCGCCACCCGACGCTGCTGCACGGCGGCCCGTCGCGTTATCCGGTCGCTGTGAACCTGTTCGGCTCGGCGCGGCGCATCGCGCTGGCGCTGGGGGTGGAGTGTCTCGACGACATCGGAGAGCGGATCGCGACGCTCTTGAACCTGAAGATTCCCGACACCCTGCTCGGGAAGCTCGCGATGCTGCCGCAGCTCGCGGAGGTCGCAAAGTTCCCGCCCCGATCAGCCGGCGGCCGGCCGCCCTGCCAGGAGGTGGTGCGGCGCGACCGGGAGGTCGACCTGGCCGAGCTTCCCATCCCGGTGTGCTGGCCCGAAGACGGCGGGCCGTACATCACGCTGCCGGGGGTGATCACGCGGGACCCGGGGACCGGGGTCCGCAACGTCGGCATGTACCGCATCCAGGTGCTCGGGACGAGCGAGCTGGCGATGCACTGGCAGCGCCACAAGGTGGGCGCGGCGCACTGGCGCGCCATGGCGGCGCGGGGCGAGCGGATGCCGGTCGCGATCGCGCTGGGGGGCGATCCCGCCTCGATCTATGCGGCGTCGGCGCCGCTGCCGCCCACGATCGACGAGTTCCTGTTCGCGGGGTTCTTGCGGAAGGAGCCGGTGCGCCTCGCCAAGGCCGTGACGTCGGACCTCGAGGTGCCGGCCGAAGCGGAGGTCGTGATCGAAGGCTACATCGATCCGCGCGAGGAGCTGGTGCTCGAGGGCCCGTTCGGGGACCACACTGGGTTCTATTCGCTCGCGGACTACTACCCCAGGGTGCACGTCACCGCGGTGACGATGCGCGCCGAGCCGATCTGGCCGCACACCATCGTGGGCCGGCCGCCGATGGAGGACTACTGGCTGGGGCACGCGACCGAGCGGATCTTCCTGCCGCTCCTCAAGCTCACCATCCCCGAAATCGTCGACATCCACATGCCGGCGGCGGGGATCTTCCACAACCTCGTGTTCGTGAGCATCGACAAGCAGTATCCCGGCCAGGCGTACAAGGTGATGAACGGCCTGTGGGGGCAGGGGCTGATGTCGCTCGCCAAGGTGATCGTCGTCTTCGATCAGGACGTGAACGTGCAGGACCCCCGGGAAGCGTGGTGGGTGGCGCTGAACCACATCGATCCCGAGCGCGATGTGCGCTTCACGCTGGGGCCGATCGATGTGCTCGACCATTCGAGCCGCGGGTTCACGTTCGGCTCGAAGATGGGGATCGACGCGACGCGGAAATGGAAGGAAGAGGGGTTCACGCGGGAGTGGCCGAACAAGATCGTGATGGACCAGGCGACCAAACAAAAGGTCGATGCCATGTGGAAGGAGCTGGGGATTGAGCTCTGAGGCGCGGCGCGAAGGCCAGACGTTTGCCGGCGCCAGCCTGCTCGTCCGCTACGTCAACTTCGTCAAGCTCCCGCACACCGTGTTCGCGCTGCCGTTCGCGCTGCTCGGTTTGCTGGTCGCGTCGCGGCATCATGCTGTCACGTGGCGGACCCTTGCGCTCGTCGTGCTCGCGTTCACCGGCGCGCGCTTCGTGGCACTCGGGTTCAACCGGATCGCCGACCGGGACCTGGATGCGAAGAACCCACGCACCCGGGCGCGCGAGCTGCCTGCGGGGCGGCTCACGCCGGCGCAGGCGTGGGCCGCCGTGCTCGTCGCGGCCGCGCTGTTTTGTTGGGCGGCGTGGGCGCTCAACCCGCTCTGCTTCGCGCTCGCGCCGGTCGCGCTGGTGTTCATCTCGACATACAGTTACGCCAAGCGCTTCACCCCCTGGTCGCACTTGTGGCTCGGCCTGGCCGACGGGATAGCGACCCCGGCGGGCTATCTGGCCGTCACCGGACGGTGGAGCGAGCCGTGGTGGCTGCTCGTGGTCGGTGCGCTCGCAGTGACGTTCTGGGTGGGGGGGTTCGACGTGTTCTACGCGCTCCAGGACGAGGCCTTCGACCGGGCGGAGCGGCTCGAGTCGGCTGTGGTGCGGCTGGGGGCGCGACGGGCGATCCTCGCGGCGAAACTGCTGCACGGGCTCGCCCTCGGCGCGCTCGTGCTCTTCGGGATCGGCGCGGGGCTCGGCGCGGCCTACTACGCGGGGGTGGCACTCGGCGCGGCGCTCATTGCCTGGGAGCACCAGCTCGTGCAACCGGAGGATCTGTCCCGGCTCGACGCGGCGTTCTTCGGCGCCAACGGGCTGGTGAGCATTGGCGTGTTTCTAGGTGCGTTGGTGGATCGGGTCCTATGAGGCGGGGGATAAGGCCGGGGAAGGGGGAAGGGGGAAAGGGAAGGCGCAACCGCGCCCCGGCGGGGCGGACCCCCTTCCCCCTTCCCGCTTCCCCGGTTTCACCACCGAGACCGCCCGCGCACCCCAAGCGTAGCCCCACCCCCAATCGGCGGGGGAGATGAAGCGGCTGCGCGCGGCCCTCGCCGCCGGGTCGCTGCTCGCTGCGGGCGGCGTGCCCGCGACGGCGCAGGCGGGCGACTCGGTCCCGGCCGAGCGGCTCGCCGCCCGCCGCTGGTTCAGCGACGCGAAGTTCGGCCTGTTCATTCACTGGGGGGTGTACAGCCAGCTCGGCGCGGGCGAGTGGGTGATGCACAACCGCAAGATCGCCGTGTCGGACTACGAGTGGCTCGCCACGACGTTCAACCCCACGAAGTTCGACGCCGTGGCCTGGGTGGCGCTCGCCAAACGGGCCGGCGTCAGGTACATCACGATCACGTCGCGTCATCACGACGGCTTCGCGATGTTCCAGACGGCGCAGACGCCGTACAACATCGTCGACGGGACGCCGTTCCGGCGGGATCCGCTCAAGGAGCTCGCGGACGCCTGCCACGCGGCCGGGATCAAGCTGTTCTTCTACTACTCACAACTCGACTGGCATCACCCCGATTATTGGCCCCGCGGCAGGACGGCGTGGGACAACGGCCGCCCCGACCACGGCGACTGGAGCCGCTACCTCGCGTTCATGAACGCGCAGCTCACCGAGCTGCTCACGCGGTACGGCGACGTCGGCGGGATCTGGTTCGACGGCATGTGGGACAAGCCGGACGCGCCGTGGCAGCTGGATTCGACCTATGGGTTGATCCACCGCCTCCAGCCCGCGGCGCTCGTCGTTCCCAATCACCACCAGCATCCCCGCCCGGGCGAAGACGTGCAAACCTTCGAGCAGGACCTTCCCGGCGCCAACAGCGCCGGGTTCAACACGAGCTACGTGAGCGGCGACCTGCCGCTCGAGACGTCGCTCACCATGAACGGCTCCTGGGGCTTCAACATCACCGACAAGGACTTCAAGTCGGTGCGGACGCTGGTGGGGTACCTGGTGCGCGCGGCCGGGAACGGCGGCAATCTGCTGTTGAATATCGGCCCGCGTCCCGACGGCACCATCAGCCCCGAGTTCACGGCCCGGCTCGATTCCCTGGGAGCGTGGCTCGCCGTGTACGGGACGGCGATCTACGGCACGCGCCGCGGGCCGGTCTCGCCGCGCGGCTGGGGTGCGACGACGCGCCGCGGCGACACGGTGTTCGTCCACGTGCTCGACTGGCCCGACCCGCTGCTGCCGCTGCCTCCCCTCGGGGCTCGGGTGCGCACGGCCTACCTGCTGCGTGGCAGGGCGGCGGTGCCTGTCGTAGAGACGGCGGCGGGAATGACGCTCGCACTGCCGCCCGCGGGCGCGGACGAGCCGGACCGCGTCATCGTGGTGGTGACGGGCGGCGGCGCCGCGCCGAATCGGCCCGGGCGCTGATGGACCAGCTCCCGGTCATCCTCGCCATCACCGGCGCCTCCGGCGCGCCGTACGGTGTCCGGTTGCTCGAGGTGCTCGCGCTGCATCACGTGCCGACCTGGCTGATGATCTCGAGCCACGGGTGGCGGCTGATCGAGGCCGAGTGCGGCATCAAGGACGACGCCGGCCTCCGCAAGGCCACGGGAGGCGAATGGACGAGCGTGCGCGTGTTTGACGACACGGATCGCGGCGCGGAGGCGGCGTCGGGCTCGGCCCGGACCGCGGGCATGGTGATCTGTCCCTGCTCGATGGGCACGGTGGCGGCGATCGCGCATGGCACGAGCCGGAGCCTCATCGAACGGGCCGCCGACGTCGTGCTCAAGGAACGGCGCAAGTTGATTCTCGTGCCGCGCGAGACGCCGCTGTCGCTGGTACACCTGCGAAACCTCACACTGGCGACCGAAGCGGGGGCGATCATACTGCCCGCGGCCCCCGGGTTTTATCACAAGCCACAGCAGGTGTCGGACCTGGTGGACTTCGTGGTGCAGCGCGTAGTGGACCACCTGGAGGTGAACATCAACCTGGTGCGACGCTGGGAAGGGAAGTAGCTCCCGGACGTGAGGCTCGGGATCATCTCCGACACACACGGCCTGCTGCGGCCCGAAGTCTTCGACGTATTCCGCGAGGTCGATCACATCCTGCACGGCGGTGACGTAGGCAAGTGGGAGGTCATGATCGAGCTCCAAGCCATCGCGCCGGTCACCGCAGTGTACGGCAACGTAGACCCTCCTGAGATCCGCGCCCGTCTGCCGCAGGTCGCCACCGCCGAGCTGGATGGGTTCGCGATCGTGGTGACGCACGGCGATCAGTTCGGCCATCCCACGCCCGAGACGCTGTATGCCGCGTTTCCCCGGGCCGAGATCATCGTGTATGGGCACACCCACAAGCCGCTGCTCGAGCTGGTCGACAAGACCGTGACGGTGATGAATCCCGGTGGGGCGGGGTACCCGCGGTTCGACTTGAAGCCGTCGGTGGGGATCATGGAGCTCGAGCCGGGGATTCCGCCGCGGGCGCGGATCGTACCGCTATGACGCGCCTCGTCGCTGGGCTCTCGATGCTCGCGCTGACCGCGGCGCCGCCCGCGAGCGGTCAACGGCGCCCGTCACGCGTGGACGCGCCAGCCGGATGGCAGGAGTTCACCCGTGGGTTCGATGCCTATGCCGCCGGCGACAGCGTCGTGGGCGCGAGCGTGCTGGTGATGCGCGACGGCCGGGTCCTGTCGCACCACGAGTACGGCTTTGCCGATCGCGCGCTGAGCCAGCGCGTGGACGAGCGAACCATCTTTCACTGGGGCTCGATCACCAAGACCCTCACCGCGGTAGCGGTCATGCAGCTGCGTGACCGGAAGCGGCTCACGCTCGACGACCGCGTCACCCGCTACATCCCTGAGCTGCGACAGGTGCACGACCCGTTTGGGTCAATGGACGACGTGACGATCCGGATGCTGCTGTCGCACTCAGCCGGGTTTCAAAATCCCACGTGGCCCTACAAGGCAGGGAAACCGTGGGAGCCGTTCGAGCCGACGCGGTGGGAACAGCTGGTGGCGATGATGCCCTATCAGGAGGTCGCCTTTGCGCCGGGGTCGCGCTACAGCTATTCGAACCCCGGGTTCATTTACCTGGCGCGCATCATCGAGCAGCTCACCGGGGATCCGTATCAAAGCTACGTCTACAAGAACCTGTGGGCACCGCTCGGGATCACGCACAGCTACTTCGGCGCCACACCGTACCAGCTCGCGGATCAGCGATCCAACAATTACGACGTGGTGCCCGACAGCGCCGGCCGCGAGGCGGTCGTGGCCAACGGACGCGACTTCGATCCCGGGATCACGATCCCGAACGGCGGCTGGAACGCGCCACTCGGCGACGTGGCGCGGTGGGTTGCGTGCCTCGCCGCTGGGGCGGGGAGCGACACCGTGCTGGCGCGCGCCACACTGGACCAACTGTGGCGTCCGCTGTTCGTCACCGACAGCGAGGCGCCGGGAGATTCGGTCGGGTTGTCGTTCTTCGTGTTGTGGCGGGACGGGGTGCGGTTCGTCGGGCACACCGGGCACCAGGCGGGGTTCCGGTCGTTCTTCTACTTCAATCCCAAGACTGCCGCGGCCGTGATCGCCGTGTTCAACACCACGAACGACGCGCGCGAAGCGGCATCGGCGCAGGGGTTCAAGCACATCATCGACGCCGCGTTGGGGGTGATCGCCGGCAAGCGCTAGCGCTGGCACCGCGGGCAGAACGTCGTCGCCCTGAGGTCGATCGTGTGCGTCGTCACGAGCTTCGTGCGGCACGTGACGCACGGCTCGCCCCCGCGCCCGTACACCTTCAGCTCGAACTGGAACCGTCCCGACTCCCCGGTCCCGGTGCGGTAGTCGCGGACCGTCGTCCCTGAAGACTGGACGGCGCGTAACAGGACGTCGGTGACGGCGGCATGCAGGCGGGCGAACTCGTCCAGTGACAGCTTGTCGGTGGGCTTGGACGGGTCGATCCCGGCCTCGAACAGCGCCTCGTTCGCGTAGATGTTGCCGACCCCCGCCACGCGACGCTGATCCATGATCGCCTTCTTGATCGCCGCCCGGGTGCCCTTGAGCCGCTCGGCGAACACGAACGGCGTGAACGTCTCCTCGAGCGGCTCCGGGCCGAGGCGGCGGGTGTAGGCGTCCCACCCCTTTTCGTCCACCAGCCATACGGTGCCGAGCCGGCGCACGTCGCGGTACACCAGCAGCCGGCCATCATCGATGGTGCAGGTGAGCACGGCGTACTTCGTTTCGTCGCGGGTGAGGGCGCGATCGTACACCACGAGCGAGCCCGTCATGCGGGGCTGCACGATCAGCCGGTGGCCGCTCGACAGCCGGAACACGGCGTGCTTGGCGCGGCGGATCACCTCTTCGATCGTGTTGCCTTTGAGCGTGCGCAGCAGGCGGGGCTTGGAGACCCGACGCAGCACGTCCGTCTTGGCGAGGCGGGCGCGCGCGATCCGGTAGCCCTCGAGCCGCGGGGCGAGCTCCCGGACGATCGTCTCAACCTCTGGCAGCTCCGGCACCGCTCCTCCTGATCTCCCGCCATCCGATGTCCTGCCGGTACGTCTTGCCCTGGAACACGATCAGTTCACAGGCGGCGGCGCTGCGCCGCGCTGCGTCGGCCACCGTGTCGCCTAGCCCGGTGACGGTGAGGACGCGCCCGCCGTGCACCCGCAGCGTGCCGTCGGGGTCGCGGTACGTCCCCGCGTGAAACACCAGCGTCCCGGGCTCCACGTCGCGCGGCACGATGATCGCCGCGCCGAGCTGCGGCTTGTCCGGATAGCCCGCGGCCGCGAGCACTGTGGCGACGGCGGCGCGCGTGGCGTCGAGCGCCGTCCGCTCGGGTCGCCAACCTCCCGTCGCGATCTCCACCAGGTGCCGCGTCAGCCCGGGAAGTGTCGGGAGCAACGCCTGCGTCTCCGGATCCCCGAACCGGCAGTTGAACTCGAGCACGTACGGCGTGCCGTCGCCCGCCAGCATCAGCCCGGCGTACAGCACTCCGCTGTAGCGCGCCCCGCGCCCCGCGAGTTCCCGCAAGGTAGGCTCGAGCACCTCGCGACGTACCCGCTCGAGCAAGGCCGGCGTCGCGATGCCCACCGGGCAGTACGCTCCCATGCCGCCGGTGTTCGGCCCCGCGTCTCCCGCACCCAGCCGCTTGTGGTCCTGCGCCGCCGGCAGCACGACGATACGCTCACCGTCGGTGAGCGCCAAGACCGACAGCTCTTCCCCCTCGAGGAACTGCTCCACCACGATCTCACGCCCCGCCTCCCCGAACGCGCCCTCGGCGAGCATGGCGCGGGCGGTGCGGGCCGCTGCGTCGTGGGTGGGGCACATCACGGCGCCCTTGCCGGCGGCGAGCCCCGACGCCTTGACGACGAGCGGCTCGGCGTGATGGCGGATGTAGGCGAGGGCGGGATCGAGCGCGTCGAACGTCCGGCTCGCGGGCGTGGGCACGCCGGCGCGTTTCATCACCTCCTTGGCGAACGCCTTGGAGGACTCGATGCGCGCCGCGGCCTGGTCGGGGCCGAAGACGGGCCGGCCAACGGCCCGGAGGGCGTCGGCGAGGCCGGCGGCGAGTGGGGCCTCAGGCCCGACGATGGTGAGGTCGATGCGGTGCTCGTTCACCGCCTCCACCACCTTCCCGACCTCCGCCACGTCGATGTTCAGATTGCTGCCGAGCTGGGCGGTGCCCGGGTTCCCGGGCGCGGCGAACACGGTCGCGTCGGGGGTGTCGCGCTTCAGCGCCCAGCAGAGCGCGTGCTCGCGGCCGCCCCCGCCGACGACCAGGACCCTCACTTCTTCCGGAGCGCCTCCGCGAACGCCTGGGCGGCGCGCTTCGCGGTGTCCACCACGTCCTCCACGACGGCCTTGGCTTCCTTCATGTAGTGGTCCCGCGCCTCGTCGATGTCCTTGTCGATCGGCCGCCCCTCGGCCTCTGGGCCGCGTCTGGTGTACTCGCCCGCCAGGATGCGCTCGTAGTGGCCCTGCGCGATCCAGCGTTGCAGCTCGGCGGCGCGCACGGTGTTGAAGGGATGCGACCGCCCCAGCACGCCCAGGATCTTGAAGACGCGGTCGAGCGCGCCGCCCGCCTCCTCGTACTCCTTCGCCTGTTCGAGAAACGCGCTCAGGTCCATCTGCGACATGTCGCCGCCGCCGGCGAACTTGAGATTCACGCGCAGCGAGGCGCCCGGGTCCTGGCATGCGAGCAGCCCGGCTCGGTCCGACGACAGCTCGCTCTTGCGGAACCACTCGAGCAGCGCGAGCTGGATCGGCAGGATCGCGATGCCGGCGAGGAACGGCAGGGCGCCGAGGCTCACGTTCAGGATCAGGACGAGGATCGTGTGGTACAGCGCGTGCCCGCTCATGACGTGCCCCAGCTCGTGCCCCAGCACGTTCCTGAGCTCATCGTCGTCGAGCAGCTTCAAGGTGCCCGAATTGATCACGATGAACGGCTTGTCCATGCCGAATGCCCCCGCGTTCGCGAACGGCGTCTGCGACACGAACAGCTCGGGCCGCTCGGGCCAATCCATGGACGTGACGACGTCGGCGTACAGCTGGTTCAGCCGGGGGAACTGCGTGGGGCCGACCCGTACGGCGTCGGCTTGGAACAAGAGCCGGATTCCCCGCTCGCCGAAGAAGCCGTAGATCTTCCGCACCACTTCATCGAAGCCCGGCACGGAGCGCAGCGTCTGCAGCGCCGCGCGGTCCGCCGGGTGCTCCCACGCGACGGGCGCGATCTGCGTGAGGATCTTGCGGGGGCGCGCGGCGGGGAGCGACGTGGGACCGGTCATGTGATGCTCCTGCTGGTGTAGAGTAGACAATCCGTACGCGGGCCGAATTTGGAGGTTTCGACGCCCGTGCTGCGCTTGTTCATCCCGCCGCCTCCAGCGCCTGCTCCAGGTCCGCGATCAAGTCGTCGACGTCCTCGATGCCGACCGACAGCCGCACCAGGCTGTCGGTGAGACCCATCGCACGCCGCATCTCGGGCGGCACGCTGGCGTGCGTCATCGAGGCCGGGTGTCCGATGAGGCTCTCCACCCCGCCCAACGACTCCGCGAGCGCGAAGATCTTGGTGCGCTCGACCAAGCGGCGCGCGCGCTCCACGGACCCCAGCTCGATCGAGATCATGCCCCCGAACCCGCTCATCTGGCGGCAGGCCAGGTCGTGTTGTGGGTGGGAGGGGAGGCCGGGGTAATAGACCTGGTCGACCTTGGGATGCCGGGTCAGCCAGTCGGCGATGCGGCGGCCGCTGGCGTCGTGCTGCCGCATCCGCAGCGCGAGCGTCTTGGTGCCGCGGAGCGCGAGCCAGCAGTCGAACGGGCCCGGCACGGCCCCCGACGCGTTCTGGATGAAGCCGATTCGCTCGGCGACGTCGTCGGCGTTCACGACCAGCATGCCGCCGACCATGTCGCTGTGGCCGTTCAAGTATTTGGTGGTGGAGTGCAGCACGACGTCGGCGCCGAGCTCGAGGGGCCGTTGAAAGCAGGGTGTCGCGAAGGTGTTGTCCACGACGCACAGCGCCCCAGTGCGGCGGGCGATTCCGGCCACGGCCTCCAGGTCGCACAGCCGCATCATCGGGTTGGTGGGCGTCTCCGCGTACACCATGCGGGTCCGCGGCGTCACGGCGGCGGCGACGTTCGCGGCGTCGGCCGCGTCGACGAACGTGAATGCGAGGCCGTGGCGCGCCCAGATGTGGGTCATCTGGCGGTGGGTGCCGCCGTACACGTTCTCACCGCTCACGACGTGGTCACCCTGCGACAGCAGCTTGAGCACTGCGTCCACGGCCGCGAGCCCGGAGGCGAACGCAAACCCGTGACGACCGCCTTCCAGCGCCGCGATGTTCCGCTCGAGCGCTTCGCGGGTCGGGTTCTGCGTGCGGGCGTACTCGTAGCCTTTGTGCTTCCCGAGACCCTGCTGGACGTAGGTCGAGGTCTGATAGATCGGCGCCATGACGGCGCCGGCGAGGGGGTCGGCGATGTGTCCGGCGTGCACCGCGCGCGTCGCCAGACGCCGGATCAGGTCCTCTCCCGATACCTTGGTCATGGCGGGAACGTAAGGGCGCCTTCCGCGGCGAGCAAGCGACCTTTACGTTACGCACCGATGCCGCAACCGAATGCCGTCAAATGCCTCGTGGTGGACGACGAGCCGCGCCTGCGGCGCGTGCTCGTGCGTCTGCTCGAGGGCGAGGGGTTTACCTGCTCCGAGGCCGGATCCGGCACCGAAGCGCTCGAGATGATGCACCACGACCCCGTCCCGCTCGTCATCTCCGACCTGCGGATGCCGCAGATGGATGGGGTCACGCTGTTGCGCGAGATTCTCGCCCGCTGGCCCGACACCGCCGTCATCGTCGTGACCGCGGTCGCCGAGGTCGAGAGCGCGGTCGCCTGCCTCCAACTCGGCGCCCTGGACTACGTCGCCAAGCCGTTCCACCTGGACGAGGTGCGGGCGCGCGTGATGCAGGCGCTCGACAAACGCCGCCTCATCCTCGAGAACCGGATGTACCAGCACCAGCTCGAGGAGCGTGTCCAGGAGCAGGCGCACCGCATCGAAGAGCTGTCGCTGGAGCGGTTGCAGGCCCTGGTGCATTTCCTCGAAGAAAAGGATCCGTACACGCGCGGTCACTCGGTGCGCGTGGCCAACTACGCCCTGGGGATCGGCCGGCAGCTGCAGCTCGATCAGGAGGTGATCGACATGATCGCGCTCGGCGCCGAGCTGCACGACATCGGCAAGATCGGTGTGAGCGAGGCCGTGCTGCACAAGGCCGGCAAGCTCAGCGATGCCGAGTACCGGCATATCATGGAGCATCCCGTGATCGGGGCCCGCATCCTCGAGCCGCTGATGCGCGATGCCCCGGGCGCGCTCGCCATCGTGCGGTCGCACCACGAGCGGCTCGACGGCAAGGGCTTCCCCGACGGGCTGGGGGGAGAGGCGATTCCCTTCGAAGTGCGTGTCGTGACGGTGGCGGATTCGTTCGACGCGATGACGAGCGTGCGCCCCTACCGGCCCGCGCTCTCCGTCCAGCGAGCGATGCAGGAGCTCGAGGACATGCAGGGGGTGCAGTTCGACCCGCGGGCCGTCGCGGCGTTTCTCGCCGCGTTCCCCGATCAGGCGGCGCTCCCCGTGACCACGCCGGAAGCGCGGCCGCTGCACCTGCCCGCCCGGTCGCTCGAGGCCCGCCGCAGCTGACGCGCGTTCGATTGACGCGCCCTCCGCTCCTTTCTACGTTGCGCCGATGACCGACACCCTGATGGTCGGCGTGTCCGGCGTGCGCGGCATCGTGGGCAAGGACCTGACCGACGAGGTCGTGACGCGCTACGGCCGGGCGTTCGGTCTGTGGGCCGCGGAGCGCGCCCCGCTGGTCGTGGTGGGACGAGATGCACGGGCGTCGGGCCCGGCGTTCGAGCAGGCGGTGATCGCCGGGCTCGGGTCGGTGGGGTGCGACGTGGTCAAGGCGGGCCTGGCGCCGACCCCCACGATCCAGCTCGCCGTCGAGCACCATGCCGCCGGCGGCGGGATCGCCATCACCGCGAGCCATAATCCGATTGAATGGAACGCGCTCAAGTTCATCGGGCCGGATGGGATCTTTCTGGACGGAGCCGATGGGAAGCGCGTGCAGAACTTGGTAGGGGAGGACCCTAAAGGACTCCCTGGCGGTCGCGGGGGGGGACGGGGGAGGACGGGGAAGGTGACGACGGATCCGGGAGCCATCGAGCGGCATCTTGACGCCGTTCTCCGGCTCCCAGCGGTCGGTGTCGAACGGATCCGCAAGCGAAAGTTCGCGGTCGCGCTGGACGCGGTGCGCGGCGCCGGGGGACCCGCGATGCGCGCGCTGCTCGAGCGGTTCGGCTGCACGGTGACGGGGATCAACCTGGAGACCGACGGCCAGTTCCCCCGGGCGCCGGAGCCGGTGCCGGAGAACCTGGGCGAGCTGTCGGCGCTGGTGCGCCGCACCGGGGCAGACCTGGGGATCGCGGTGGACCCGGACGTGGACCGGCTGGCGATCGTGGATGAGAACGGCACCCCGATTGGCGAGGATTACACGTTGGCGTTCGCGGTACGGAGCGTGCTCGGCGGGGAGCGGGAAACAGGAAGCGCGAAACGTGTCGTCGTGTGCAATCTCTCCACGAGTCTCGTGGTGGAAGATGCGGCGCGTGAGCTCGGCGCCGAGCTCGTGCGCACGCCCGTCGGCGAGGTGCACGTCGCCCGCGCCATCTTGCGGCTTGCGGCAGTGATCGGGGGAGAAGGGAATGGGGGGGTCATGTACCCGACGCTGCACGCGGGACGGGACGCGCCCGTGGCGGCGGCGCTCGTCCTGGAGCTGCTGGCGCGGACCGGGAAGCGGGTGAGCGAGTTGGTGGCGGCGGCCCCGCGCTATACGATTGTGAAGGCCAAAGCGGCCCGCGGCCCCGCGCTCGAGCCCGTGTACGCGGCGCTCCGGCGCCGGTTCGCGGACGCGCAGGCTGACGTCCAGGACGGGCTCCGTCTCGCCTGGCGCGACCGCTGGCTGCATGTGCGGCCCTCGAACACGGAACCGATCATCCGGCTGATCGCCGAGGCGCCGAGCGGCGCGCTCGCGCGGGAGCTGGTCGACGAGGGACGGCGACTATGTGCGGCATCGTAGGCTATACCGGGCCCCGGCAGGCGGCCCCGCTGCTGCTCGAAGGGCTGAAGCGCCTCGAGTACCGCGGCTACGACTCGGCGGGCGTGGCACTGGTCGACGACCGGCGCATCGAGGTGCACAAGGCGCCGGGGAAGATCAGCGTGCTGGAAAAACAGCTCGGGGCTGCGCTCCCGCCCGGCCACACCGGCATCGCCCACACCCGCTGGGCCACGCACGGCGCTCCCAACACCGTCAACGCGCACCCGCACACCGATTGCGGGGGCACGCTGGCGCTGGCGCACAACGGCATCATCGAGAACGCCGGCGTGCTCCGCACGGCGCTGGGGCAGCGCGGGCACGTGTTCCGCTCCGAGACCGACACCGAAGTGCTCGTCCACCTCATCGAGGAAGTGCTGGCGAAGGGTGGCACGCTGGTCGAAGCGGTGGCCGGGGCCCTGAACCAGGTCGAAGGGACCTACGGCATCGCGGTCATCTCGACCAAAGAGGCGGACACGATCGTCGCGGCGCGCAATGGCTCGCCGCTGCTCGTCGCGATCGGCACGGGGGAGAACTTCGTCGCCTCGGACGCGTCGGCGGTGTTGGCCCACACCCGCTCGGTGGTCTACCTGGACGACGGTGAGATCGCCGTGGTGCGACCGACCGAATACCGCATCCTCGATTTGCGCACCGTGGAAAAGGAAAAGGCCGTGACGCGGGTCGACTGGGATCTCGCCACGATCGAGCGCGGCGGCCACGCGCACTTCATGCTGAAGGAGATCATGGAGCAACCCGAAAGCCTGCGCAACACGCTGCGCGGGCACTTGCTCGAAGAGGAGGGCACCTCGCGGCTCGGCGGGCTCAACCTCACCGACGAGCAGCTGCTCCAGGTGAACCGCATCGTGTTCACCGCGTGCGGGACGTCGTGGCACTCGGCGCTGATCGGCGAATACATGATGGAGGAGCTCGCCCGCATCCCCTCGGAGGTCGAATACGCGTCGGAGTTCCGCTACCGCAACCCCATCGTGGACGAGCGGACCCTGGTGGTGGGCATCTCCCAGTCCGGAGAGACGGCGGACACGCTGGCGGCGCTGCGCGAGGCGAAGCGTCGCGGCGCCCACACGCTCGGTCTCGTGAACGTGGTGGGCTCGACCATCGCGCGCGAGGTGGACGGCGGCATCTATCTCCATGCCGGGCCGGAGATCGGCGTCGCGTCGACCAAGGCGTTCACGAGCCAGATCGCCGCGCTGGCGGTGTTGACGCTCAAGATGGGGCGGCTGCGGTCGCTCTCCATCCTGCAGGGCCGGGAAGTGGTGCGGGCGCTCGCCAAGCTCCCCGAGCTGGTCGAGCGGGTGCTGGCGAAGGCGTCCGAAGTCGAGCGCATCGCCGAGCGGATGATGCGGGCGGCGAACGTCCTGTACCTCGGCCGGGGCTATAATTTCCCCGTGGCCCTCGAGGGCGCGCTCAAGCTGAAGGAGATCTCGTACATCCACGCGGAAGGCTACCCCGCGGCAGAGATGAAGCACGGCCCGATCGCGTTGATCGACGACCTGATGCCGGTCGTCTTCATCGCGCCCAAGGACGCGGTCTACCAGAAGGTCGTGAGCAACATCGAGGAAGTGAAGGCGCGCGGCGGGCGCGTGATGGCGGTCGTCACCGAAGGCGACACCGGCGTCGCGCGGCTCGCCGACCACAAGGTCGAGGTGCCGGAAACGCTCGACCTCTTGACGCCCGTGCTCACGGTCCTGCCGCTCCAGCTGCTCGCGTACTACATCGCGGTGCGCCGCGGCTGCAACGTGGATCAGCCGCGCAATCTGGCGAAGAGTGTGACGGTGGAGTGAGGGTCGTCCTCCAGCGGGTATCTCGCGCCGAAGTGCGCGTCGCCGGGAGCGTGACCGGGAAGATCGGGGTGGGGTTTCTGGTTCTCGCCGGGTTCGCGCCATCCGACGGCGACGCCAGTCTCACCTGGATGGCCGACAAGATCCTGGGCCTCCGCCTGTTCGGTGACGCCCAGGGAAAGATGAACCTGGCGCTGGCCGAGGTGGGCGGGGCGTTGCTCGTCGTCTCGCAATTCACCCTGTATGGCGATGTCAGCAAAGGGCGCCGCCCCAGCTTCATCGACGCCGCGCCGCCCGAGGCGGCGATTCCGCTGTACGAGCGGTTTGTGGCTCTCTTGAAGGAGCGGGGAGCAGGGAGCGGTACGCTCGTCGCGACGGGAGAATTTGGAGCGATGATGGAGGTCGAGCTGGTGAACGATGGGCCCGTGACGCTGCTGCTCGAGAAGTGACCTTCCTCTTCATTCTGGCGAGCGGCTCGCCCCGGCGGCGCCAACTGCTCGAGATGCTCGGCCTGCCGTTTCGGGTCGTCCCCCCGAACGTGGACGAGACGCGGGCGAGCTCGGAGCTGCCCGAGCGCTACGTCACGCGCCTGGCCCGCGAGAAAGCGCGCGTCGTGGCGGCGCGCGAGCGCGGGGAGACCGTGCTCGCGGCCGATACGACGGTGGTGCTGCGCGGCGCCGTGTTCGAGAAGCCGCACACGCCGGCGGAAGCGGCGGCGACGCTGGCGCAGCTCGCGGGGCGCACCCACCAGGTGATGACCGCGGTCGCCGTGGCGCGGGACGGACGGCTCGAGCACGCGCTCGACGTCACCGAGGTGACGTTCCGGCCGCTGACGGCCGATCAGATCGCCGCGTACGTCGCGACGGGGGAGCCGATGGACAAAGCGGGCGCGTACGCGATCCAGGGGAAAGGGGCCGCGCTGGTGGAAGGGATCCGCGGCGATTTCTTCGGCGTCATGGGCTTGCCGCTGCGGCTCGCGCTCGATCTGCTGGAGCGGTTCGGCCTGCCCTACCGTTTCACCCGGTAGACCGGGACCTTCTGCGATTTGCCTTTGACCTGGATCGGATCGAGCGCCTCGACCGTGGGGGGACGCTTGAGTCGCTGGTAGAACGGCTCCGAGATCAGAATCTCGTTCGGCCCGGCCGTACGGCACAGGCGGTTCGCGGTGTTCACCGCGTCGCCGATGACGGTGTACTCGAGCCGCCGATCCGAGCCGATGTTGCCCGCGAACACCTCGCCGAAGTTGATCCCGATCCCGACCCCGAGCTCGGGCCGGCCGGCCTCCTTCCACTTGGCGTTCAAGCTCTCGAGCGCGGTGAGCTGGTCGAGCGCGCACTGCATGGCGCGGTCGGCGTCGTCCTCGTGGGCGATCGGCGCGCCCCACAGCGCCATGATCGCGTCGCCGATGAACTTGTCGAGCGTGCCCCCGTTTTCGAACACGATCTCCACCATTTCGGTGAAGTAATCGGTGAGGAGGGTCGCGATCCCCTCGGGGCTCATGCTCTCGGACATCGGGGTAAAGCCGCGAATATCGGAGAAGAAGATGACGACGGGCCGTTTTTCGCTCGGCAGCCGCCCCGCGTCCTGCTGCTGGGCGATGACCTGGGCGATGTTGGGTGAGAAGTAACGCTGAAAGTTCGACAGGACGAGCGCCTCGCGCTGCAGCCGCTCGGAGCGCCGGGAGTTCTCGATCCCCACGGCGGCGAGCGACCCGAAGGCGATCAGGAACTCGAGGTCTTCGTCCGCGAACGAGTGCGTGGCGGTGAGATTGTCGACGTACAGGATGCCCAGCACCTGCTGGTCGGTGCCCATGAGCGGCGTGCACATGGCGCTGCGCACGCTCTGGATCACGATCGACTTGCCCTTGAAGCGCTCGTCGGCGGCGGCGTTGTCGGAGAGGATCGCGACGCGCTCCTCGACGGCCTTGCGCGCGATCGACTGCGGTACGTGCTTCGACGCGGCGGCGGAACCGGTCTTCCCCTTCGAGACCCGCGGCACGAGCTCGCCCGACTTGTCCTCGAGCAGCAGGATGGAGACCCGGTCCACGTTCATGATCTGGAACGTGAAGTCGACCACCTTGTCGAGCAGCCGGTCGAGCTCCTGCTGCTTCGACAGCTCTTTGGAGATCTCCAGCAGCAGCGACAGCTTCTTCTCGCGCCGCTCTTCGAGCGTCGGCGCGGTGACCTTGAGGTGCGACGTGCCCGAGGGACGGTCGACCACGATCGCCGGGACGCCGCCCGAGTGCTTCACCGGCAGCTGGCGCACGATCGTGCCGCCGCCCGGTTTGCCGCCGAACTCGAACGGCAGCGACGCCACGACCTGCGGGCGGGGCGCCGGAGCCGTCACGGCCTTCACGCGGAACGCGACCTTGCCGAAGGTGATGACGTCGTTCTCGGCGGCGAGGGCCTCGGTGACGCGGGCGCCGTTCAAGAACGTGCCGTTGGAGGAGCCGACGTCCTTCACCTCCACGCCGCCGTCGGTGAGGCGGAGCTCGGCGTGCTTGCGGGAGATGGTCGGGTCGTAAATCGGGACATCGCTCGTGACGGCCCGCCCCACGACGACGGTGCGGCCCGGCTGGAGATCGATCGCCTGCTCGCCCGTCGTGCTCAGCAGCTTGAACACAGGGGAAAAATATACGTCAGCCCGCGGCCTGCGCGAGCGCCAGGGCCTTCAAGACGGCCTGCGCCTTGGCTTCCGTTTCGGCGAACTCGCGGGCCGGATCCGAGTCGGCGACGATACCGGCGCCCGCCTGCACGACGACGCGGTCCTTGAGGACGAGGGCGGCGCGGATCGCGATCGCGGTGTCCAAGTTCGTCGCGCCCCAGCCGACGTAACCTACGGCGCCGGCGTACGGGCCGCGCCGCTCGGGCTCGAGCTCGTCGATGATCTGCATGGCGCGCACCTTGGGCGCCCCGGTCACCGTGCCCGCGGGGAAACAGGCCTTGAACACATCCAGCGCGTCGTAGCCGTCGCGCAGCCGCCCCCGCACTTCGCTCACCAGATGTTGCACGTGCGAGTAGCGTTCGATGGTGAGCAGATCTGTGACCCGCACGGTCCCGAACTGCGCCACGCGCCCGACGTCGTTGCGTCCCAGGTCGACGAGCATCAGGTGCTCGGCCCGCTCCTTGTCGTCCGCCAGCAGGGCGCGGCCCAGCGCCTCGTCCTCTTCCGGCGTCGGGCCACGCGGCCGGGTGCCCGCGATGGGGCGCACCGTGACCTCCCCTCCCTCCACCCGCACCAGCACCTCGGGCGAGGAGCCGACCAGGGTGAGATCGTCGAGCGCCAGATAGAAGAGGTAGGGCGCCGGGTTCAGCGCCCGGAGGTAGCGGTACAGCAGGAACGGGTCGACCGCTCCCGCCGCGTCCTGGCGGCGCGACAGCACGGTCTGGAACGTGTCGCCCGCCCGGATGTATTCGAGGATGCGGGCGACGTCACGCTCGAACGCCGGGCGGGAGTAGCGGGACGCCGTCGGGACGGCGGGCGGCGTCTCGCGCAGGGCAAGGGGTGCGAGCGTGTGGCGCCCGGCCAGCCGGGTGATGACGTCCGTGAGGCGCGCGTCCGCTGCGTCGTGGAGCCGCAACCGCTCCGCCGCGGCCGCAGCGGCGGGGACTTCCACGTTCGCCACGACAATCGCGCGACCGAACAGGTTGTCGATGATCACCACGCTGTCGGCGATCATCAGGACGGCGTCGGGGAGGGCGAGCGTGTCCGCCGGCGGCTTGGGCAGGCGCTCGATCGTGCGGACGAGGTCGTACCCGAGGTAGCCGACGGCCCCGCCGGTGAAGCGGGGCAGCCCCGGCACGGGAACGGCGGGCAGCGCGCGCATGCGTTGCGCCAGGTGCCCGATGGGGTCGTCGGTCTCGCCGGCGCCGCGCCAGCCGGTGTCGCGTGTCCAGCGCTCGATGGCTCGGCCGCGGTACCGCCACACCTCGCGCGGCTCGGTGCCGAGGAAGGTATACCGGGCCCAGCGCTCGCCGCCCACGAGTGACTCGAGCAGGAACGCAAACGGGGGTCGCGCGACCTTCGCGAACGCCGCGAGCGGCGTATCGGCGTCGAGCACGACCTCGCGGACCAGCGGCACCATGCCGCCCCGCTCGGACCGGGCCAGGAAGGCGGCGCGGGAATCGGTCATTTGGGCGCCGCGACGAGGTAGCTGCCGGGCGCGTCCAGTGGAGCTGCAACCGTCGAGCCGCCTGGCGCGGCATCGCTCTCGCTGACCCAGTCGTCGGGGCCGCGCTGGCGCCACAACCGGAGCGCCTGCTCAAACGTGGGGAAGTCGGGGTAATGGCCTGCCGAATCGTACACGGTCCGGTCGACGTAGCGGACGTAGGAGACCTTGACGGTCGGTCGCCCGGCGACGTCAAAGGCGAGGTTCGCCGGACCGACGGCGAATCCGTACACCCCGGACGTCGGCGTGACCGTGAGGGTGACGGTCGCCGTGTCGGCGAGGATGACTCCGTTCTGCGACAGGAGCGAGAAGGGCGTGAACGAGAAGATCGCGAAGATGGTGCCGTCCGTGTCGCTGTGCTTGAGCGTATCGACGTCGAGTCGGTTGACCTGCACCGTGAAGGACAGCGCGGTCGGATTGACGCTGTCCTTGCGGGCGAGCGCGAGCAGGGCGGTGCGCGGCGTCAGTCCCGGGTCGGTGGCGCCGCCGTGACACGCCCCCGCCAGGCAGGCGAGTGCCGCGCTTGTCGCCCCCAGGAGCCGCCGCGAGATTCCGCCGCGATGTGGCACCGCGCCCTCCTCCTCGCCGTGGTGTGGACGCTCCCCGTGGCCGTCCGCACCGGGGCGCAGGCGTGGAATTCCCCCGCCGCGTTGGACCTCGCGCGGCGGGCGATCGCGCGCCGCACGCGGGCCGCCGCCGACACGGCCCTGCACGACTACAAGGCCCAGGCCCACGGCTTCCTGTTTTTCCTGGGCCAGCTCGGCGAGGGACTCGCCGATCCACCGCGCCTCGTCAAGGCCGACCAGCTGGAGCTGGAAGTGTACTGGAAGGCCCCGGCGAGCAGCAAGCAGCGCGTGGTGGGCTGGCGCGACCGCGCCGAGCTCCCCACCGACATCTACTACCACCGCGACCATCTCGGCATCGTGCAGAACAACTTCGGGCCCGCCATCCGGCTGGGCGAAGGGGATGAGGTGCGGGACGTGCCGCACCCGCTCTCCGCCGCCGGCCCCGACCTGTACGATTACGCGCTGGCCGACAGCACGACCATCACGTTTCCCGCACGCGAGGTTCGCGTCGTGGCGTTGCGGGTGCGGCCCAAGGACTTCGCCGCGCCGCGCATCGTGGGCACGCTGTACGTGGATGCGACGACCGCGGATCTGGTGCGCCTCGCCTTCAACTTCACGCCCCACGCCTATCTCGACGCGCAGCTCGAGGACGTGAGCATCGTGCTCGACAATGCGCTGTGGGAGGCGCGGTTCTGGCTGCCGTACCGCCAGGAGCTCGAGATCCGGCGGCGGGCAACGTGGCTCGACATGCCGGCGCGCGGCATCATTCGGGCCCGCTGGGAGATCGACGGCTACCTGTTCAACGTGGGGCTCGCGACGAGCTGGTTCCAGGGGGACGAAATCACGTTCCTCCCCAAGGCCGAGCGCGACTCGTTTCCATGGCGGGAGCCGCTGGCCCAGGCGATGGAGGCGGTGGCGGAACCGGTGCGGCAGAACGACCTCGAGCGCGTGCGCGCGGAGGTCGAGCAGATCGCCGGGCGCCACGCGCTCACCGGGCTCAAGGCCCACCGGCTCGGCGTCCGCGGCCTCTCCGACCTGGTGCGCGCCAACCGGGTCGAAGGGCTCACGCTCGGCGCGGGGCTGGTGTGGCGCGGCGGGGGCGAGCGACGCGAGCTGCGTGTGACGGGGAGCTACGGCTTCTCCGATCGGCGGCCCAAAGGGAGCGTCACGGCGTCGGACCGCGCGGGCCGGCGCGCCCTGGAGCTGGCAGTGTTCCGCGAGGTGCGTGACGTGGGCGACGAGCGGGTGATCGCCCCGCTCCTCAACTCGTTCTCGTCGCAGGAATTCGCGGCAGACTACGGTGACTACTACCGCGCCGACGGCGCTCGGCTCACCTACCGCCACGGCAGCGGTGTGCGCGGCGAATGGAGCGCCGCGCTGGGGCGCGAGACGATCCACTCGCTCGCCGTGACCGCCCAGCCCGCGAGCGGCAGCTTTCGGCCCAACCCCGCCCTGGGTGACGTCGGGCTGGCGCTCGCGCAGCTCGCCGTGCGCCGGCGCAGCGAGGGCTTCGCCGTGCGCCGCGACGTGCACTACGAGCTGGTCGCGGAGGCGGGGCGCGCCGACGACGGGACCGGCTACCTGCGGCTGTCCGGGGCGGGGCACGTGCTGCTCCCCGCCGGCGCGACGCGGTTGCTGGTCCGCGCCCAAGGCGGCGCCGCGACCCGCGACCTGCCAGCCCATCGCAGCTTCGTGCTGGGCGGCCGCGGCACGCTGCTGGGGGACGGCTTCCGGTCGTGGGGCGGTGGACGTATGGCGCTCGCCCACGTCGAGTGGCGCGTCGCGGTCCCCTTTTTCTCGCTCGCGGTCGGGCCCTATGCCCGCACGCCGCGCCAGCTCACCGTCGCGCCGTACGTGGCCGCGGGCTGGGCCGACCGGCCGGTGCCGGGCACGCCGTGGGCGGCGACTCCTGGCACGCGTGTGACGTTCGGCACCGCGCTCGAGTGGCTGGGCGTGTTCCGGTTCGAGGCGGGCGTCGGTGTGCAAACGCACCGCGCGGGCTTCGCGTTCGACGTGACGCGCGATTTCTGGGGCATCTTGTGAGCAAAACGGGCTGGACGGCGCCGTGCCGCGGGCTAGCTTTGACAGGTTAACCCATGGCCGACACCAACTTCCCCGATGAATGGCTGGCGCACTCCCTCGAGGGAGTGCTGACCCCCGAGCTGCTCGTGGAGCTGCGCACCAAGGCGCAGCCCAATCAGACGCTGTGGGAGACGCTCGTCGCCCAGAAGGTCGTGAGCGACGAGCAAATCCTCACTGCGCTCTCGACGCGCTTCCGCTTGAAGCTGGCCGACGTCAAGGAGGTGGATCTCACCATCAAGGAGAAGGTCCCGGAGCAGCTGGCCCGCCGCTATCACGTCCTGCCGCTCCGCGTCACCGATTCCTTCCTCGAAATCGCCACCGCCAACCCATTCGACCTGGACGCGGAGAAGGCGCTGGCGTTCGCCACAGCGCGGGAGATCCGCATGCAGCTCTTGGCCCCGTCCAAGATCAGTGAGAAGCTCGACGAGGTGTACCGGCCCGAGAAGGCTCTCGACAAGATGTTCCAGCAGATGGAGGGGTCCCCCGAGCTCGTCCAGCTCGTGGAGGAGGCCGGCCCGGACGAGATCGCCGTCTCCGAGGAGCAGGCGAGCCAGCGCCCGATCGTGCGGCTCGTCGATCTCATCATTTCCGAGGCGATCCTGGCGCGCTCGAGCGACATTCACATCGAGCCCGAGGAGGGCGGCGTGGCGGTGCGCTACCGCATCGACGGCGTGCTGCGCCAGCAGATGAAGATCCCGCGCCAGGCCGGGCTGCCGCTCATCTCCCGCATCAAGATCATGTCCTCACTCGACATCGCCGACCGGCTGCGCCCCCAGGACGGCCGGGCGCGGGTGGCCGTGAACGGCCAGCCGATCGATCTGCGCGTCTCCACGCTCCCGGCGTCGCTGGGCGAGAAGGTCGTGATCCGGATTCTCGACTCGCGCGCGACGGTCAAGTCGCTCGACTCCCTGGGCTTGAATCCGCAGGAGGTCGAGGCCATCCGGCGCCTGCTCGAGAATCACGAGGGGATTCTACTCGTCACCGGGCCGACCGGGTCGGGCAAGACCACCACGCTCTACTCCTGCATCAACCAGATCAAGAGCGAGGGCGTGAACATCGTCACGGTGGAAGACCCGGTGGAGTACCGCATGCAGGGCATCGTCCAGGTTCAGGTGCAGGAAAAGGCCGGGCTGACGTTCGCGTCGGCGCTGCGCTCGATCCTGCGGCAGGACCCGAACGTGGTGCTGGTGGGTGAGATCCGCGATCGCGAAACGGCGCAGATCGCGGTGCAGGCGTCGCTCACGGGGCACTTGGTGCTGTCGACGCTGCACACCAACGACGCCGCGAATGCGGTGACGCGGCTGGTGGACATCGGGGTCGAGGCGTACAAGATCGCGGCGGCGCTGCGCGGGGTCGTAGCGCAGCGGTTGATGCGCCGCCTCTGCCCCACGTGCAAGGAAGTGTGGATGGAGACCCCCCCCGACCGGCTCAAGCCGTGGATTCCCAAGGGGACGCCGCTGTACCGGGCGGCGGGCTGCCCCGACTGCGCCATGACTGGGTACCGGGGACGGTTTTCGATCATCGAGGTGATGACGATAACCGCGGAAGTCGAGCGTCGGATCGCCGGCGGCGAGCCCGCGGAGCAGATCGCTCGGGCCGCGCGCCGGGGCGGGATGAAGTCGCTGTGGGACTCGGGGCTCGGACACGTGCTGAAAGGCGAGTCGACCGTGGATGAGCTGATGCGGGTGGTGGACGTGCCGCAGGAGGACGTGCCGGAGCCGCTCCCCACGCACGGCGGCCGGCGCTCGTCGGGGGGAGGCCCGGGGTCGCGCATCGCCTCCGATCCGCCCGCCACGCTCACGGCACCCGCGGCCACGGCCGAGCCGCTCGCCCATTTCGATCTGCTGGAAGAGGGCCCGACGCTGCGAGGGTCGGGGCCGCACGGCGTCGCCGCGGTGAAGGTGCTGCTGGTGGACGACGAGGACAGCCTCCGTAAGGTGATGCGCGACCTGCTCGAGCGGGACGGCTACGCCGTGTCGGAAGCGCGCGACGGGGTGCAGGCGCTCGACCAGATCGATCGGGTGGGGCCGGATATCATCGTCCTCGACCTGAATCTTCCGGGGCTCGACGGCTACGGCGTGCTCTCGCACCTGCGGTCGCGTCCGGCGACGGCGTCGATCCCCGTCATCGTGCTCACCGCCAAGGGAGACGAGGACAACGAAGTGCGCGTGTTCGAGCTCGGCGCCGACGACTTCCTGACGAAGCCGTTCCGCGCCCGCGCCCTGTCGGCCCGGCTCGAAGCCGTCCTGGGCCGCCGCCGGTAACGGCGGCGTTCGCATCCCGGACATGTCTGGCGCCGTTTCCCCGGCTGATGCCGCGCTCGCCCTCATCAAGCCCGAGGTTCGCGCCCAGACGGCGTACACGCTCGAGGCCCCCCGCGCGCCCCGCAAGCTCAATCAGAACGAGAGCCCGTTCGACGCTCCCGACGCGGTCAAACAGGCCGTCATCCGGGCCATGCGGGACGAGCCCTGGAACCGCTATCCGCCGTTCATGCCCACGGAGCTGCTGGAGCGACTCGCGGCGCGTCACGCCTGGCTCGCGTCCGGCGTGCTCGTCGGCAACGGCTCGAACGAGCTGATCCAGGCGACGCTCGCGGTGACGGTGGGTCAGGGAACGGCCGTGGTGACGCCCGCTCCCACGTTCAGCCTGTACCGCCTGCTGGCGGCGGTGTACGGCGGCCGCCACGTACCGGTGCCGCTCACCGGCGATTTCCGGTTCGATCTGGACCGGTTGGTGCGGGCGGCGCGCGACACGCGGGCGCCCCTCATCGTCGTCAACTCGCCGAACAACCCGACCGGGACGCCGCTTCCCGAGGGCGCGGTGGAGCGGCTGCTCGCCGAGACGGCCGCACTGATCGTGTTGGACGAGGCGTACCAGGACTTCGGCGGCCCGACGGCCGTGCCGCTCCTCAAGGACGAGCCGCGGCTGGTGGTGCTGCGCACCTTCAGCAAGGCGATGTCGCTCGCCGGCCTGCGCTTCGGGTACGCGCTGGCCCATCCGGCCGTGGCGGCGGAGATCGCCAAGGCGCGGCTGCCCTACAACGTGAATCGCGTGACGCTGGCGGCCGCGCACGCGGCGCTCGATGCGGCCGACGTGCTGGCCGAGCGCGTGGGGGTGGTGCGACGCAATCGCGACGCCCTCGCGGGTCGGCTCGCCCGGATCCCGGGCCTGCGCGCCTTTCCGTCGGCCGCCAACTTCGTGCTCATCCGCTGCGAGACGCGCCCGGCGGGGGAAGTGTTCCGCCGGCTGGTGGAAGAGCACGGCATCCTGGTCCGCGACGTGTCCGGGGCCGCCGGTCTGGAGGGCTGCCTGCGGATCACCGCTGGCACCGATGAAGACGTGGACGCGGTGGTGCGCGCCCTGCAGGCGATTCTCGTATGAGCCGCAGCGCCGAGGTGAAGCGGAAGACCAGGGAGACCGAGGTGCACGTGCGGCTCGCCCTCGACGGGGCGGGACGCGCGGAGCTGGCGACGGGCATCGGCTTCTTCGATCACATGCTCGAGGCGCTGGCGCGGCACGCGCTGTACGATCTCAACGTGCGGGCGACGGGCGACCTGCACGTCGACCAGCACCACACCGTGGAAGACGTCGGCATCGTGCTCGGCCAGGCGCTGTCGCAGGCGCTGGGTGAGCGCCGCGGCATCCGCCGCTACGGGAACGCGACCGTGCCGTTGGACGACGCGCTCGCGCGTGTGGTGGTCGACGTGAGCGGACGCCCCTACCTCGCGTACCACGCCGACCCGCCGACGTGGCAGAAGCTCGGCGACTACGACGTCGCCCTCACCCCCGAGTTCTTCCGGGCGCTCGCGACCCACGGCGGGCTCACGCTGCACGTCGACCTGCTGCGCGGTCAGAACGCGCATCATGTGGTGGAGGCGGTGTTCAAGGCGGCGGCGCGGGCGCTCGGCGAGGCGACGAGCCTCGATCCGCGGGTGACGGATGTACCCTCGACCAAGGGCGCGCTGTAGATGATCGCGCTCGCGGACTACGGCGCGTCCAACACGCGGAGCGTGCTGCGGGCGCTGCTCGCGGCGGGAGCGGAAGCGCCCACGCTCACCGACGATCCGGCGACGCTGCGTCGCGCCGAGCGCGTGGTGCTACCGGGCGTCGGCAACTTCGCGGCCGCGAAGCGACGCCTGGACGAAACCGGTCTGGGCGAGGCGATCACGGACGTGGCCAAGAGCGGCCGCCCGGTGCTCGGCATCTGCCTCGGGCTGCAGCTCTTCCTCGCGGACAGTGAGGAGGCGCCCGGCGTTCCGGGTCTCGGCCTCTTGCCCGGGCGGGTGGCGCGCTTCCACACCGAGCTGCCCGTGCCGCACGTCGGCTGGGCGCGCGTACGGCTCACCGCGGGCGGCAGGGCCCACGGGGCGCTTGCGGCGGCGTTCGACGGTGACGAGGCGTTCTTCTACCACGTGCACAGCTACCACCCGGTCGGCGTGGACGCCACGGGCGCGCTGGCCGAGGCCGAGTATGGCGGGCCGTTTCCCACGATCGTGGGCGCCGGCAGCGTGCTGGGCGTGCAATTCCACCCCGAGAAGTCTCAGGCAGCGGGGCTCGCGCTGTTGCGCGCCTTCACGCGTTGGACCCCGTGACCCTAGTCCGCGTCTCGTTCGTCGACGTCTACGTGCTGAGACAGGCGGCGCCCGGGCTCGAGATCCTCGTGCTGCGCCGTGGCCCCGCCGGCCGTTCCCCCGGATCGTGGGAGACGGTGCACGGCACCGTCGAGGCGGACGAGACGCCCGTCGCAGCGGCGCGACGCGAGCTGCGCGAGGAAACGGGGTGCGACCCCATCCGGCTGTACAACGCGAGCCGCGTCGAATCGTTCTACCGTCATCGCGTCGACGAAGTGGCGCTCGGTCCCGTGTTCGTCGCCTTCGTGGACCGTGCGGCCGAACCGCGGCTCTCGCCGGAGCACGACCGCGCCGAATGGCTCGCGCCCGCCGAGGCTGCCGCGCGCCTCGCCTGGCCGCGGGAGCGCAGAGCACTGAAAGACATTTTGTCAATACTGGGGGGTGGGGACGCGGGCTTGCTGGATGACGTGCTGCGGATATGCTAGCGCGGCGGCTCATCCCCTGCCTGGACGTGGCCGGGGGGCGGGTCGTGAAGGGGGTGCATTTCCGGGAGCTGCGCGACGCCGGTGACCCGGTGGAGCAGGCCGCGCGCTATGACGCCGCCGGGGCGGACGAGGTCGTCCTGCTCGACATCGGGGCGAGTCCCGAGGAGCGCGGGACTCTCATCGATTTGGTGAGCCGCGTCGCTGACAGGCTGTTCGTTCCGTTTACTGTTGGGGGCGGGATCCGCAGCGTGGCGGACGCGCGGCAGGTCTTACGCGCCGGGGCTGACAAAGTAGGGGTCAACACCGCGGCCGTGCGCGACCCGTCGCTCGTCACCCGGCTGGCCGATGAGTTCGGCCGGCAGTGCGTCGTCGCCGCGGTGGACGTGAAACGCCGGGAAGGGGGGAGCGGAAAGGGTGGAGGGTGGGAAGTGATGGTTCGGGGAGGACGCGAGCCCACCGGACTCGAGGCCGTGGAGTGGGTGGTGCGACTGCAAGAGCTCGGAGCTGGGGAGATCCTGCTGACCTCGATGGATACCGACGGCACGCAGCACGGTTACGACCTCCCCGTCACGCGCGCCGTGGCGCGCGCGGTCCGGCTTCCCGTGATCGCTTCCGGGGGAGCCGGAGCGCTCGAGCACCTGGCCGCGGCGCTCGACGCCGGCGCCCACGGCGTGCTGGCCGCCACGCTATTCCACTATCGCGGCACGACGATCCCCGAGGCGCGCGCCTACCTGGCGAGCCGGGGCTATCCGGTCCGCCCGTGAATCCGTTCTATCACCGCATCTACCGCGTGGTCCGCAACATCCCGAAGGGTCGCGTCGCGACCTACGGTGTGGTGGCGCGTCTCGCGGGACGCCCCGGCGCGGCGCGTACCGTCGGGTGGGCGCTCTCCGCACTCCCCGACGAGAGTGAAGTCCCGTGGTGGCGGGTGCTCAACGCGGCGGGCCGCATTTCTCTGTCGGGCGCCGACCATGGCTCCGTGGTGCAGCGCGCCTTGCTGCTGCGGGAGGGCGTGAAGTTCGCGCCCGGCGGTGCGGTGAACCTCGCGGCGTATCGCGCAGGTTGAAAGGCTTGCGGACATAACGCAAGCCGAGGTGCGCTAACGCCTCGTCGGTCGACGCCCGCACGTCCCCTGTCGCGACGAGGATCCGCTCTTTCAGGCCGGGGTGCGTTGCGACCAACCGCTCCACGAACAAGTGGTCCCGCGCCGTCGCCCGCGCGTCGGCGAGGATGAGATCGTAGGTGCGCGTGCGGACCAGGTCGAGCGCGTGCTGGGGCGTGCGCGCCACTTCGACCGTGTGTCCCTCGCGTCCGAACAGCGCCTTCACCATCCGCCGGACCGCCGGATCGTCGTCCACGAGCAGAATCGTGCGCTTCACGGCGGGGGCGGAGGGCTCGAGCGCCTTGCTGCCGGCAGCGTCCTCCGCGGCGGCCAAGGGGGCCGGGGGTACGGCGGGTGGGGGAGGGGCGGGGGGGAGGTCCACCAGGAAGGCGGCGCCGCCGTCCGGCGGGCGCTCCACGCTGATCCGCCCGCCGTGCGCCTCCACGATCGAATAGGTGATCGACAGGCCGAGGCCGGTACCTTGCCCGGGCTCTTTGGTCGTAAAGAAGGGCGTGAACAAGTGCGGGACCACCTCGTCGGGGATGCCCGGCCCCGAGTCAGAGACCCGGATCCGCACCCGCTGGTCGAACCACGTGTTCACGCAGATGAGGCGCCGGCGGCCGGGTTTGTTCTCGGCCACGGCCTGCGCGGCGTTGTTCAGCAGGTTGAGCACGGCCTGCTGCAGTGCGTGCCGGTCGCCTAAGATCTCGGGGATAGTCGGCAGCACCTTCTCGACGGTGATGTCTTTGAGCTTCAGATCGTGTGCCATCAGCAGCACGGTGCGCTGGATCACGTCGTTCAGATTCACGCGCCCTTGCTCCGCCGGCCCCTTGCGCGCGAAGGTCAGGAGGTTTCGCACGATGCGCCCCGCGCGCTCCGCCTGCTCGTGGATCACCCGCAGGTGGCCGCGGTCCTTGCTCGCGAGCTCCTTTTGCTCGAGCAGGAACTCCGACAGCCCCGCGATCGAGGTGAGCGGATTGTTGAGCTCGTGGGCGACGCCCGACACGAGCTGGCCCACGGCGGCGAGCTTCTCGCTCTGGATGAGCTGCGCCTCCATGTGCTGCTGGTCGGTGACGTCCTCCACCAGGACGACGACGCTCGCCTCCTGCTCGGGGCTCGGGATGCGGGCCGCGTTCACGCGCAACGTCCGGCCCAGGGGCGCCGAGCGCAGGACGAGCGGCTGAGCCCGGTCGCCGCGCCGGGCCGCGGCGAGCAGTTCGACGAGCGCGGGGGACTCCCCCAGCAGGGCCGTGCCGAGATCGCGACCGATCACCGAGGGAATCGCGCTGTCGAGCATCGCCGCGAGCGAACGGTTGGCCCGGCGGATCGAGCCCTGGACGTCCACGACGGCGATTCCCTCGCTCAACGCGTCGAACGCCGTCTCCCACTGCTCCTTGGCGTGATGGACCATCTCGAAGAAGCGCGCGTTTGCGATGACGATCGCCGCGTGCGTGGCGACCGTGGAGAGGAGCCGGACGTCCTCCGGGGCGAACACGCCGTCCCGTGGCTCCGCGATCACCAGCGTGCCGACCAGCACGCCGTGCGCCCGCAGCGGCACGACGGCGGCGGAGGCGACGTCGAGGCCGGCCACGAGCGGAGTCGGCTCGCCCGCCCCGCGGTCCACCAGCTCGACGCGCTCGCCGTTGAGCGAGCGCGCGATCAGCCCCGGGTCGTCGGCGCCGATGGTGCCGCCCCGCAGGTGGCCCAGCGTACCCTCCGCCGCCGCGACCGTGAGGGGGCGGTGCGCGGCGTCGTCTGGTCGCTCGCCCTCCGCCGCGAGCGCCACCAGGGCTCCCTTCGCCTCGAGGAAGCGCATGGCGTACCGGACCACCTGCTCCACGATGCGGTCGAGCTGGAGCGAGCCGGAGAGGATGTAGGAGAGCTCCTGGAGGGAAAACAGCTCCGAGAGGCGTCGATTGAGCTCGTCCGCGGCCCGCCGGCGGTCGTGCTCGCTGCGCTCGAGCCGCCGTTTGAGGCGGAGCGCCCGCCAGCCGAGCGCGGCGGCGACCACCAGGGCGGCAAGCGCGAGGTAGCGCGTGGCGGCCCCCTACGGCCTCGGCTGCAGGCTCGCCCGGGCCATCACACGCGCCCGCTCGCGGTCGAGCGTGGGCAGCACGCCCGTCCACGCGTCGTTGGCGAGCCCCTGGTAGCTGACCGTCAAGCCCTCGTGAAAGCTGATGCCCTCCTCGAACAGATAGATCGCGACCGCCTGCTCGTGAGCGTCCAGCTGGTACGAGCTCCAGCGCGGTGACAGCGGCACGATCCCGACCGGGCGGAACAACCGCCCGCGACTGGTGATGTTCACGTCCTCGGGGCTGAAGCGGGCCTGGGGAAGCAGCCCAAAGAACGTCACCATGACGAGGGTCGGGCGGTCCACACCGGCGCGTTGCGCGGCGTCGGCGAGGTCGCGCCCTTTGGTCTTGAGCAGCTGTGCGAGCGACCGGTAGGTATCCGGGGCGAGCAGCCGAATCACTTGCTCCGCGAGCGGCAGGACCTGGATCTCGAGCTGATCGGTCGCGAACCGGACGACGATGTCGTCGCGTTTGAGAGTGCCGTACCCGACGGGGAGGGTGTCTTGGGCGGATAGGTGGATGGGCGGATAGGCGGATAGCAGGAGCAGAACCGCGAGCGCCGTTCTATCCGCCCATCCGCCTATCCGCCTATCCGCCCACCTCGTCATGCCATCGCCCCTCTCGCCAGCGCCGCCACCGCCTCCTGCAGCTCCGCGATCCCTTCGCGCGTGCGCGCGCTCGTCATGATCAGCTGATCCGTGTCGAGCTCCAGCATCCCGCGTAGCTCCCGCTCGCGGCCGGCCCGCGTCCCTCGGGGAAGCTTGTCACCTTTGGTGACCGCGGCAAGGACGCGGGTCCGCTTCGCGGCGAACAGGTCCTGAATGGCGCGGTCGTCGGGGCTCGGGTCGCGCCGGACGTCGAGCAGCCAGAGGACCCCGGCGAGGTGCTCGCGATCGAGTGTGCGGGCGATGAGCGCGCCGAACTCGCGGCGCTGCGCTTTCCCCGCTGTGGCGTATCCGTACCCCGGCAGGTCGAGGAAGTAGAAGTCGCCCATGTGATAGGCGTTGAGCGCCCGGGTCTTGCCGGGGGTGTGGGACACCCGCGCGATGCGGCGGCCGGCGAGCACGTTCAGAAGGCTCGACTTGCCGACGTTGGAGCGGCCGAGCAGCGCGATTTCGGGAAGCGGCGGGTCGAGCGGGACGTCGGCTGAGGGAAAGGAGCCGACGAAGCGCGGCTCGACGGGGATCAGGCTTCTTTCTTCTGACGGACGCGCTCGGTCACGAGCAGCGGGGCCCGGCCCTCGGTCACGCATTCAGCGGTGATGGCCACCTCCCGCACGTCGTCCCGGCTGGGGAGCTCGAACATGATGTCGGTCATCATCTCTTCGAGGATGGCGCGCAGGCCGCGGGCGCCAGTGCCCCGCTTGATCGCCTTCTGGGCGATCGCCTTGAGCGCGTCCTTGTCGATCGTGAGCCGCACGTCCTCCAGCTCGAACAGCTTCTGGTACTGCTTGGAGAGCGCGTTCTTGGGCTCGATCAGGATGCGCGTCAAGGCGTCTTCATCGAGCGCGTCCAGCGGCACCGCCACGGGCAGCCGGCCCACCAGCTCGGGGATCAGCCCGTAGCGCAGCAGGTCGTCCGGCTCGACGTCCAGGAAGGGGTTCTTGATCACCTTCTCGGGCGTCCCGCGGGCGATCTCCTCTTTGCTGAAGCCGATCTGGCGCCGGCCGGTGCGCGACTCGATGATCTTCTCCAGGCCGTCAAACGCGCCGCCGCACACGAACAGGATGTCCTTGGTGTTGACCTGGATGTACTCCTGCTGCGGGTGCTTGCGACCGCCCTGGGGTGGCACGCTCGCGACGGTGCCTTCGAGGATCTTCAGCAGCGCCTGCTGCACCCCTTCGCCCGAGACGTCGCGCGTGATGCTCGGGTTCTCGGACTTGCGGGCGATCTTGTCGATCTCGTCGATGTAGACGATCCCGCGCTCGGCCTCGGTGACGTTGAAGTCGGCGGCCTGCAGCAGCCGCACCAGAATGTTCTCCACGTCCTCCCCGACGTACCCGGCCTCGGTGAGCGTGGTCGCGTCGGCGATGGTGAAGGGGACGTCGAGGATGCGCGCCAGCGTCTGCGCCAGCAGCGTCTTGCCCACGCCGGTCGGACCGATCAGCAGGATGTTGCTCTTGTCGAGCTCGACCTCGTTGTCACGGGCGCCGTGCGAGTTGATGCGCTTGTAGTGATTGTAGACGGCGACGGCGAGCGTCTTCTTGGCCTTCTCCTGGCCGATCACGTACTGATCCAGCACCTCCTTGATCTCGGCCGGGGTGGGGACCTGGGTGATCGCCTCGGAGACTTCCCGCTCTTCGTCCTCCGCCAGGATCTCGTTACACAGGGCGATGCACTCATTGCAAATGTAGACCGACGGTCCCGAGATGAACTTCCGGACCGAGTCCTTCGACTTGCCGCAGAAGGAGCAGCGGAGGTGCTTGTCGTGCGACATGGATCCCTAGTATGGGAAGGTCGGGGCGGGCGCGCAAGCCGTCATTTCTTCTTGCCGTCGCCCATGTCTTGCAAGTTGGCGATGACGTGGTCGATTAGCCCGTAATCCTTGGCCTCGTCGGCGGACATGAAGCGGTCCCGGTCCATGTCCTTTTCGATCTGCTCGGCGGTCTTCCCCGTGTGCTTGCCGTACAGCTCGTTGAGCTTACCGCGCAGGTAGAGGATCTCACGGGCCTGAATCTCGATGTCCGCCGCGGTGCCCTGTGTGCCGCCCGACGGCTGGTGCATCATGATGCGTGCGTGCGGCAGCGCCGAACGCTTCCCCTTGCGGCCGGCCGCCAGCAGGAACGAGCCCATCGAGGCCGCCATGCCCATGCAGATGGTGTTCACCGGGGCCCGCAGGAATTGCATCGTGTCATAGATCGCCATGCCGGAGGACACCAGCCCGCCCGGGGAGTTGATATAGAGGTAGATGTCGCGCTCCGGATTGTCCGCGTCCAGGAACAACAGCTGCGCGATGATGATGTTGGAGACCTCGTCGTTGATCTGCGTGCCCAGGAACACGATACGGTCCATCAGCAGGCGGCTGAAGATGTCGTAGGTCCGCTCGCCGCGGCTCGACCGCTCGATGATGTAGGGCGGATAGATCTGGCTCGTCGTCTTCACACGTGCTCCACGGTGGATTGCGACAGGAGAAACGCGAACACCTTCTCCTCGGTGATGCTCCGCTCGACGTCGCGGAGCCGCTTCGCCTTCTCGAGCGACGCGTACAGCTGCTCCGCCGGCATGCCGCGCCGCTCGGCCAGCTCCTGGATGCGGCGGTCGAGCTCGGCCTCGGTGGCCTGCAGCCCCTGCTGCTCCACAACGTAATCGAGCACCAGGTCGCGGCGCACCTGCGCCTCGGCCACGGGCCGGAACTCCGCGGCGAACTGGCTCATGCGGTCTTCCGGGATCCCGTACGCCTGGGCGAATACCCACAACGCGCGCTCCACCAGGGGCTTGGGGGCGACCACGCGGTTCGCCGCCACGATCTGCTCGATCAAGTCCGCGCGCACCTTGGCGTCGGCCTCGCGCTCGGCATCCCGCTCGAGGTCCTCGCGGATCGCGCGCTTGAGCGCGTCGAGCGAATCGAAGTCTCCGACCTCGCGCGCGAACGCGTCGTCCAGCTCGGGGAGGTGCTGCCGCTTCACTTCGTGCAGCGTCAGCCGGATCTCGCGCGTCTGGCCGCGCTTCGCCTCTTCGGGGAAGTCGTCGGGGAACCGCACGATCGCGTCGATCGTCTCCCCCGGGAGCATCCCCTGGATCTGCTGCTCGACCTCCGGAATCGCCCGGCCCTCGCCCAGCACCAGCTGGTAGGGCTGCGGGTCCTTGAGCTGCGCACCCTCGCGCGCCGCGATGGTGACGTGCACGAGGTCCTTGAGTTTCGGCTTCTCGCCCGCGACGGGCGTCCACGGCGCCTTCTGCTCCCGCACCTCGTTCACCTGGGCGGCGACCTGCTCGTCGGTCACGCGGCGCACGCTGCGCTTCAGCTGGAAGCCCCCCAGCCGGCCGAGCTGGATGTCGGGCTTCACCTCGACGTGAAACTCGAACGTGATCGGCGCGCCCACGTCCCACTTGAGATTGTGGACGTGCGGGTCGGCGATCGGCTTCAGGGACTCTTGCTCGACCGCGACCTTCCAGCTCTCGCGGATCAGCTCCTGCAGCGCCTCCTGCCGGATATCGTCCGCGAAGTGCTTCTTCACGATCGCCGCCGGGGCCTTGCCCTTGCGGAACCCCGGCAGCCGGGCGCGGCGCTGGTAGACGCTGGTGGCGCGGTCTTCGGCCTGCTGTACTTGCTCCACGGGCACGGTCACCGCCAGTGAGGCGGCCCCCGGCTCTTCCCCAGTCTTCTTGATCAGGATGGCGAGCATGTGACAGTAATCTAATAGAGCACAGGTACCAGGGAGGCGGAGAAGCAAAGACTAGGCGCACAGACGCGCAGCCGTGAGCAGGAGTCAGGTTGGGGGGTTCGCCTGTTTACTGATTCCTGCGCACTGCCTTAATGCGGTGGTGTGGTCTCCCCGGCTCGATCTCGTCGCTCCGGATCACGCTGATCGCCCCGTCCGGCTCGAGCACGGCCATGTGGACGACGTCGAGCGAGGCGACGCCGTGTTCGCGCAACGCCTGGCGCAGCTCGTCGACCGTGAGGTTCTCCCGCTCGAGGTGCTGGTGCAGCACCCGGCCGTGGTACACGAGCAGATCCGCGCTGCCGCCGAGCAACCGGCCGAGGCTACGACTCGAGCGGCGCAGCCGATCGATCCCCTGATGCCACGCGAGCAGCACCGCGGCTGCGACGAGCCCGCCCGCGAGGCTCGTGTCGGGTCCCACCATGGCGTTCTGGACGGCGTTCGCGATGATGAGGAGCAGCACGAAGTCGAACGTGGACATCTGCCCGAGCTGCCGCTTGCCCGTGACGCGCAGGCCGACGAGCAGCGCGAGGTAGATGACGGACGTGCGGATCGCCACGTCGAGTAGCGTGTGCCACGAAGCGGTCATTCAGTTGCCGGTCGGGTCCGGCACGGTGGGGAGGGGATACGCGGCGCGGAGCGCGGTGAGATAGTCGGCGTACAGCCCCTGCAGCCCCTCGAATTCCCGCCGCACGGCGGCGCGGTACGGGGCGTCGCTGGCAAAGTGGTACAGCAGCGCGGCCATGGCCTGGGCGTCGAGCAGGAAGCCGTGATGCCCGACCTCGCCGAGCGCATCCGCTTCCATCTCGAACGTGTGGTAGCCGCCGTTGGACGAATGGACGGTGACGCCGACGCCGGGAATCTGCGTCGCCACCGTTCCCGTCTCCTCGTAGGGCAGAGGGCGCCCGGGCTCCGGCTCGACCTTCGTGGCACCGAGCTGCTTCAAATAGACGAACGCGACGTCGTTCAGCGCCGCGACCGAGATGCCGTTGCGGGAGGACGAATCGATGTCGATGTGCACCTTGGTTCCCGTGGCGAGGGCCGCCCCGCGGGCCGCATCGTTCACCCGCTCGAGTACCTGCGCGAGATAGACCGGGTCCGGGTAACGGATCCAGAACTCGGCGGCGGCGCGGTCGGGGACGACGTTGGGGGCCTTGCCGCCTTCCGTGATGATCCCCTGAATCTTGGTCTCCGGCCGCAGCGTCTTGCGCAGGCCGTCGATGTGGTTGAACAGCTCGATCACACCCATCAGCGCGTCGCGCCCGTCCCACGCCTGGAGCTGGTGCGCCGGGGCGCCCGAGAACGTGTAATGCACCACGTCGATGTTCATGCAGCAGCTACCGAAGCCGGGCGCGGGCGTTTGCGTCGCGGTGGATGAGTGCGAGCGCACGATCACGTCCGCGCCTTTGAAGACGCCGGCCGAGTACATGACGGTCTTCGCCGCCGGCGATGCCAACTCCTCGGCGGGCGTGCCGTACACCGTCACCGTGCCGGGCGTCTTGGATCTCGTGAGGAATTCCGCGACGGCGACGGCGGCGGCCATCCCCACCGGGCCCTGCGCGCTGTGCTGGTCGCCGTGGAAGTCGCGGGTCGTGCCGCGCAGCGCGTCGTACTCGAGGATGACGCCCAGATTGGGGCCCGGTGTGCCGTTCCGGTAGCGGGCCACGAAGGCGGTCGCCAGGCCGGCCACCCCCATCTCGACGGCGAAGTCGTGGGCCTTGAGATAATCGGTGAGGATCTTCACGGAGCGCTCTTCCTTGTGCCCCACTTCCGGATGCCGGGTGATGTCGTCGGCCATCGCGAGCAGCTCCCGCTCCATCAGCTCGCGGGCGCGTGCGACCACGGCGTCGCGGCGGGGATCCTTACCCGTGAGCCGCGCGACGAGCTGGGGCAGGGCGAGCGAGCGCTCCAGGTCGTTCACGCGGCGAATCACGTCGGCGGCGGCGGTGCGCTCAGTGGGCGTTTCTTGCGCGACGGCGGGGGTGGGGCGGATGAGGGCGCACACGACGAGGGTGGCGAGCGGCAACGCGGAGCGCATGACGAGCCTCCCTGAGGTCTAGGGTTCGACGCTGACGAGGCTGAGCCGGCTGCCGTCGGTGAAGACCGCATCGCTCGGCTGCCACACCACTGTCAGTTTGCCGAGCGGTGTGCTGCGCAGCCGCTGGTGTCCGGGCCGGAACGGGTCGTATCGGATGATCCGTCCCGGCTCGCGCCGCGTCTTTCCGGGGCCGATGGGGCCGTCCACCTTGAGATGCGCACTGTAGATCGTGTCGCCCGACGCGTCGAGAAAGCTCACGTCACCCTGGAACGCCTGGATGCTCTTCGTCCCCCGGTTGCGGTACGCGAACGTGAGCGAGATGAAGTCCTGGTAGCGCTCCAAGTCCGGGTTCTTCGGCAGGAAACTCTTGTCGACCACCATGACGGCGACCAGCGAATCGAGCTGTTGCTGGATCTCCCGGCGCCGCGCGGCGGCGGCGGCGGTCGTTTCCGCGGCCGCACGCTGTTTCCGCGCGTGCTCGGTCCTGGCCCACGACAGGATCTCCGCGATCGTCATCGTGTCGTGCGGAGGCGGGGAGGCGACGCCGATGTCCGGGGCTACTTCCAGCAGGGCCCGGGCGTCCGCCAGCGGCAGCCGCATGTTGTCGGCCGCCCGGAGGACGGAGTCGAGGCGGGCCACCGGGACGCGCGTGGCGAGGAATGCGTCCTCCCGCGCGGTGGAATGGCAGGCCACGAGCGTTGCGCCCAGCAGGTAGGCGCCGAGGAGGTGCCGCGCGGTGAGTGTCGTCATGCGAGGGCTCTTGGGATGCGACCGGAGGGACTCGAACCCCCACGGGTTGCCCCACAGGATCCTAAGTCCTGCGCGTCTACCAGTTCCGCCACGGTCGCGTGATTGCCGCGCTTGAACTTACGTGCTCGGGCTCTGTCTCGGGAGTCTCGGGCTTTGGCGCTACGTTGCCGTTGAAACGGCGTGTGAGTCCAGCGCATACGTCCTCGGGTCGTACGATGTTGTACCGCTCGAACGTGGAGCGCGTTTTTCCAGCCGCAGGGGTCCATGATTTCCTGCTCTACTAGGCGACGTTTCGTCGCCTCCATTGTGGCGTCATTCCTCCG
>WNGP01001859.1_pt1 | contig 57228 bp, 53 predicted proteins | sample 5407671 | NCBI WGS metagenome assembly WNGP01 (sample SAMN13153381, study PRJNA577476) | soil metagenome | isolation source: 40 cm soil or saprolite under Garry oak tree replicate 2 | place: USA:California | collected 2016-06-15 | reverse complement strand
CCGCGCCTGCCCCCGCCGGGAAGGCTCCGATCGACAAGTTCTCGGTGGTCTCGCAGGCCTGGCACCGCTTCCCGGGACTTGCCGTCGCCGACATCACGTTTCAAAACGGCAATAACTTCCGGGTCCGGGACGCGGTAATCGCCTGCGAATTCTTCGACGCCAAGGGCAAGTTGCTCGCGACCCGCGGCAGTACCGTGTTCCAAAGCTTTCCGCCCGGCAAGAAGAAGATCGACGGGATCGAATTCAGCCTGCGCGAAAAGAACGCGGTTCCGGGCTCCTGCCGCGTGATCTCGGTGACCACCGTGGCCTCGCCGAATTGAGCCCCGAGCGGCACAACTTGATTCAGCGGACGTGAATTCCGGGATCGGCGACATGGCCAGAGACCCGGCCGCCTGTTCGCTCCGCGCCGCCCTTCACTGCGTCGGCGCCGGCAGTCCCAACACCTCGCGCAGCGTGGGCAGCGCCGCATCGGCCATCGCCGCCTGGCCCTCGGCAGTCGGATGCAGCGCACCGCCGTAGACGGCGCTCAACGCGCCCCAGGTGGCATCGTGAATGTCGCTCGGCTGCAGTGTGCTCGGCAGCCCTTCCGGATACGTCATCGCGGTGAAATAGCTGTCGTTGGCGGTGCGGATCCAGCGGCTGCGCGCGGCATAGGGGCGGAATTCGCGCGCGCTGCCATTGCACGCCAGCGGATCGGTCGCGCCCGCGACCAGGCTCTCCTGGAACGAGGTGCCCGCCGGCGAGAAGCACTCCCGATCGAAGGCGGGGTCGTCGTGCGAGCGGGCGCAGAAGCCATGGTCGGCAAAGGCCCGCTGATGGCCGTCGACGAAGGTCATGGGATCGCGCGCGGGTTCGTTGCAAAGGATGCCGCCTTCGCACAGCGCCAGCGCTTTCAGCCGGGGCAGGAACTGCTCGCTGACGAACCGCGCCACCTCCTTCATCCGTACCGGATCGACGGCAAAAGCCGGATGGATGTCGAAGCCGTCGCGGCCGCCCGGGCACGGTGCCCCGGCGAGGAGGCCCGGATGCCCGTAGGATACGAATATCACGCGCGAGAGATCGCCGCCGATGAGCGGTTTGAGCGCGGCGCGCAGCTTGGCGAACTCGGTCGGCAGCGCCTTGTCCAGGATGTTTTGCGCATCGGCGACCGAAGCCATCAAGCCGGCGTGGTCGAACAACTTGCGTTCGGTGCTCGCGCCGATGATCACCTGCGCGACCAGCCCGGAGAACAGAATGTCGTTGCCGCCGACGGTCAGCAGCACCGCGTCGGGGCTGCGTCGCGCCGAGGCGATCACCTTGCGCAGCTCGGCGATCTGGCCCGGAACCGTTGCGGGGCACGAGCCCGACTTGACGTTGCAGACCACCTCGCGGGCGCGCTGCGGGCCCAGCACGCCGTCCGCGATGGTCGCTCCGGTGCAGCCGAGCGGAACGTAGGTGACGGCGAGATGCGGATGCTCGACCGCGAGCGCCAGCGCCGTGCGGGTCTGATAGCTGTAGAGCGAGAGGTGACACGCCGGGCTGAGCCAGCCGGCGCCGTGCTTGCCCCAATCGCTGTCCGCCTTCGGGGTCGCGGTATCGCAGGTCTTGTCGCCGCGGAATCCGGCGCGCCCCGGGCGAAAATAATCGCCGCCGCCGCCCAGAAACCGCCGGAAGCAGAATCCGTCATCGGAGAGCGCGATCGGCCGGTCCGGATTTCCTTCTGCCGTAGCGCACCCAGAGCCTCACCTCCTCGTCGCAAGCCAGCGTGATGTTCCGGGGCGGTGAATCGCCGTCGTCGAACGTCCAGGTGCAGGCGGCATTGGCCGGCGCATTGGCGACCACGGCACCGATGCGATGCTCCGCCGGGGCGAGATAATTTTCGCGTTTGCCGTCACGCACGCAGGCTTCGGTGATTCTGCCGCCCGGATCCAGGCAAAGCTGGCCGATGAGCTCCCTCGCCCAGCCGCGGCCGTCGCTGGCCCGCGCCAGACGTTCCTCGGCCGCGAGCACCCCGTCGCTGCGATGCGCGGCGAGCTGGCGCTCGAAATCCCGCTCGTTGCGGAACAGCCGGAACCGGCTCTTCACTTCCCAGGCGATCTGCGGCGTTTGGTCGCCCGCGACTTGGGCAAGGGCTTCTCGCTCGAGGCAATACCCCAAGAGCAGCAAAGAGCAGGCGGCGAGGGCACCGATACGCATCTTGCTCTCCCGAGGAAGCTTGCTTGAGCACCATTGTGCGGCGGAAATTAGGGGAATCGCGGCGGCAAGGACACTTTGATCTTGATCGAGGCCGCGCCGGCCCGGCGAGCAAATATCGGCTCGACAAAAGCGGTCAAAGGCCGCTAAATCCATCGTCTACAATGGCCGGAGGCCGGTTTCATGAACTATGACGGCTTCTTCGGGGACGCAATCGCGCGGTTGCGGGGCGAGCGGCGCTATCGCGTGTTCGCCGAACTCGAGCGCATTGCGGGCCGGTTTCCCCGCGCGGTCTGGCACTCCCCGCAAGGTCCGCGTGAGGTGGTCATCTGGTGCTCCAACGATTATCTCGGCATGGGCCAGCACCCGAAGGTCATCGGCGCCATGGTCGAGACCGCGACCCGCATGGGCACCGGCGCCGGCGGGACGCGCAATATTTCCGGCACCAACCATCCGCTGGTCCAGCTCGAAGGCGAGCTCGCCGACCTCCACGACAAGAACGCGGCGCTGGTGTTCAGTTCGGGCTATGTATCCAACGAGAGCGGGATTGCCACGATCGCCAGGATACTGCCGGACTGTCTGATCCTCTCCGACGCGATGAACCACAACTCGATGATCGAGGGCGTGCGCCGGTCGGGCGCCGAGAAGGCGATTTTCCGCCATAACGACGTCGAGCATCTGGAAATGCTGCTGCGGGGGGCCGATCCGGCACGACCGAAGCTGATCGTGTTCGAGAGCCTGTATTCCATGGGCGGAGACGTGGCCCCGATTCACAAGATCTGCGACCTTGCCGAGCGGTACGGCGCGATGACCTATGTCGACGAGGTGCATGCGGTGGGCATGTACGGGCCGCGCGGGGCCGGTATCGCCGCGCGCGACGGCGCCATGCACCGCATCGACGTGATCGAGGGAACGCTCGCCAAGGCATTCGGGTGTCTGGGCGGCTACATCGCCGCAAGCGCCAACCTCGTCGACGCCGTTCGTTCCTATGCGCCGGGTTTCATCTTCACGACCGCGCTGCCGCCGGCGATCTGCGCGGCGGCGCTTGCGGCGATCCGGCATCTGAAGACCTCGCAATGGGAGCGCGAGCGCCATCAGGAGCGCGCCGCGAGGGTGAAGGCGATTCTCGCCGTGGCGGCGCTGCCGGTCATGCTCAGCGACACGCACATCGTTCCGGTCGTGGTCGGCGATGCGGAGAAGTGCAAGGCGGCAACCGATCTCCTGCTCGCCGAACACGGCATCTACATCCAGCCGATCAATTACCCGACGGTGCCGAGGGGAACCGAGCGGCTGCGCATCACGCCGACGCCCCACCACGACGATGCCATGATCGACCGGCTGGCAGAAGCGCTGACCGACGTGTGGGAGCGGCTCGCGCTTCCGCTCGATAACCGCCCGCTCGCAGCGGAATAGTGCCGCCGGTTCAGCGCAGCGCTTCCGCAAGTCGTTGCGCGGCGATCTCCATCTCTTCCGATTTCCGCGCGAAGCATGCGCGCAGGAAATCGCTTCCGCCGCGGCCGAGCGCGGTGCCCGGAGCAAGCCCGACGCCCGCCTCGTCGATGAGCCGCAGCGCAAGTTTTCGGGTATCGGTCTCGCCGTCCACGCGGAACAACAGATAGAACGCACCCTGCGGCAGCGCGAACCGGCAGCGGCCCGTCGCCGCAAGCGCGCGGGAAAGAATGTCCCGGCCCAGCCGCGCCCGCGCGATCTGATGGGCGAGAAAGCCCTCACCCCGATCGAGCGCCGCCACCGCCGCGCGCTGCATGAAGGTGGCGACTCCCGAGGTCGAATATTGGACGAGATTCTCGATCACCTGCCCGAGCGCGGGATGCGCCCTGATCCAGCCGATCCGCCAGCCGGTCATCGCCCAATTCTTGGAGAACGTGTTGACGAACAGCACCCGGTCCTCGGCCTCCATCACGTCGAGGAACGACGGCGCGCGTTCGCCGGCGCCGTACCAGAACCGGCCGTAGGTTTCGTCGGCAATGATCCATAGCCCGTGGCGCCGCGCGAGCGAGAGGACGATGCGCAACTCGTCGAGCGTTGCCGTCCACCCGGTCGGATTGGACGGTGAGACCAGGAACAGCGCGCGCGCCCGCGGGCCCATGGCGTCGGCAACACGGTCGAGATCGAGCGTCCAGCCGGCATTGCCGAACGTCATCGGAACTTCGACCGGTTCGGCCCCCAGCACGCCGGCCGCGGCGGCCGCATTCGGCCACGTCGGAGTCGGAACCACGATCTCCTGCCCAGCTCCCAAGGTCATCGCCAGCGCGATCTGGATCGACTGCATCCCCGACCCGGTGACGAAGAATTCTTCCGCGGCGAAGTCGCGCCCGAACACCTTGGTGTGGTAGCGCGCGAGCGCCTCGCGCAATTCCGGAATCCCGCGCTGGTGCGTGTAGAAGGTCTCGCCGGCGGCGAGCGATCGGGTCGCCGCCTCGACGATGAACGGCGGGGTGGCGAGATCGCCCTCGCCGGCCCACAGCGGGATCAACCCGTCCCGGCCGCGACCGTACTTCATCACTTCGACGATGCCGCTCTCGGGCGCGGCGCCCGCTTCGGGCCGCAAATGCTCGAGCAGGGACTGCGGCGTCCCTCGGCCCGTCTCGGCGCGATCCTGCATGCGCAAGCCTTTCCGGCAATCGTCCGCATGCTCCTCGTATTGGCGAACCTCGCGCCGCGCAACCCGAAACCGGATATGCTAGAAGGCGCGACAGCCCGTGCCGCAAGCCGTGGGGCCGCGGGCTCGCCTTGGCGATCGGAGCGTCCATGTTGCAGGGCTGGTTCGTCGTCGCCGTCGCACTCGGCTACATCGGCCTGCTGTTCCTCATTGCGAGCTACGGCGACCGAACCAAGTCCCGCCGCCAGGGACGCTCGCGGATGCTGATCTATCCGCTGTCGCTGGCGATCTACTGCACGTCGTGGACATTCTTCGGATCGGTGGGCTTCGCATCCCGCAACGGGTGGGGGTTTCTGGCGATCTACGTCGGCCCGATGCTGATGATGGGGCTGTGCTATCCGCTGGTGTTGCGCATCGTGCGCCTGGCCAAAGCCCAGAACATCACTTCGATCGCGGATTTCATCGCGGCCCGCTACGGCAAGCATCAGGCCGTGGCGGCGACCGTGGCGCTGATCGCCATCATCGGCACGGTTCCCTATATCGCGTTGCAGCTCAAGGCCGTTTCCAGCTCGCTCGGCACCATCCTGGCTCACATCGAATCCAGTACCGGCCGCTATCAACCGGAAATGGGGGATCTCGCGTTCTTCGTCGCGCTGGCGATGGCGGCGTTCGCGGTGCTGTTCGGGACCCGGCAGATCGACGCCACCGAGCATCAGGACGGATTGATCCTGGCGATCGCAACCGAGTCGATCGTCAAACTGGTCGCCTTCATCGCGGTCGGCCTGTTCGTGACGTTCGTTCTGTTCGGCGGACCAACCGCGCTGTTCGAACGGGCCTTGGAGCGGCCCGACACCGCCGCTCTGCTCACCCACGAGCCCAATCCGGCCACCATCTTCACCATGACGATGCTGTCGCTGTTCGCCATCGTGCTCCTGCCGCGGCAGTTTCACGTGACCGTCGTGGAGAACCAGGGCGAGGCGGAGATTCGCCGCGCCGCGTGGTTGTTTCCGCTCTATCTGGTTCTGATCAATCTGTTCGTGGTCCCGGTCGCAATCGGCGGGCTGCTCACTTTCCCGCACGGCAGCGTCGACACCGACATGTTCGTGCTGGCGTTGCCGCTCGCCGCCGGGGCGGAAGCCCTGGCGCTCGCCGCCTTCGTCGGCGGATTGTCGGCCGCGACCGCGATGGTCATCGTCGAGTGCGTCGCGCTCGCCATCATGGTTTCGAACGACATCTTCATTCCGCTGGTACTGCGCCGGCGCGGGGCGCTACTCGCCGGGCAACGCGACATCGGCACGCTGCTGCTCACGGTGCGCCGGATCGCCATTCCGATCATCCTATCGCTCGCCTACCTCTACTATCGATCCGCCGGCGACGCGCAGCTCGCCTCGATCGGCCTGTTGTCGTTCGCCGCCATCGCGCAGCTTGCGCCGGCATTCTTCGGCGGGCTGATCTGGCGGCACGCCACGGCCCGCGGCGCGCTCGCCGGCATGATCGCCGGAGTCCTGGTGTGGGCCTATACGCTGCTGCTGCCGAGCATCGTGGAATCCGGCATTATCGATCATCAGCTCCTCGCCGAGGGTCCCTTGGGGCTGGCGCTGCTGCGGCCGCAGGCACTGCTCGGCCTCGAGTTGCCGCCCCTGGTCCACGGCGTGCTCTGGAGCCTGGCGCTGAACGTCGCCGCCTACATTGCGTTCTCGCTGCAGCGCAAGCCGGTGGGCATCGAGCAGCTGCAAGCGAATCTGTTCGTGCCGCCTGCGCTCGCGCCGGCCACCCCGAGCTTCCGGCTGTGGCGCTCGGCAATCAGCGTCGAGGAATTGACCACGACGGTGGCGCGCTACATCGGCGAGGAGCGCACCAAGAGCTCGTTCGAAAGCTTTGCCGCGACGCAGCGCAGCTCGCTCGATCCGCAGCGCGAGGCGGATTTCCACCTGCTGCGTCATGCCGAGCACCTACTAGCGTCCGCCATCGGCACCGCGTCCTCGCGGCTGGTGCTCTCGCTGCTGTTGCGCAAGCGCACGGTCTCGACGCAGGCGGCGCTCAAGCTGCTCGACGACGCCAATGCGGCGATCCAGTACAATCGCGAAATCCTGCAGACGGCGCTCGACCACGTCGGCCAGGGCATTGCCGTGTTCGACAAGAGCCTGCACCTGATTTGCTGGAACCGGCGTTTCGGCGAAATCTCGGACCTGCCGCCGGACCTGGTCCGGGTCGGAACCGGACTCGACGAAATCGTGGGCTTCAACGTCGAGCGCGACGAACTCGGCCGGGATCGCCAGGAAGAACTCGTTGCCGAGCGCGTCGCGAGATACGTATCGGGGACTGCGCCGATCCTGGAACGCAGCCGCGGTCTCGTGGTGGAGGTGCGCTCCAATCGCATGCCGGACGGCGGCCTGGTGACGACGCTCACCGACATCACTCCCAGCGTCGAGGCCGCCGAGGCCCTGGAGCGAGCCAACGAGACGCTGGAGCGGCGCGTGCGGGAGCGCACCGAGGAACTCACCCGGCTCAATGCGGCGCTGGCGCGCGCCAAGGCCGAGGCCGACAAGGCCAACATCTCCAAGACGCATTTCCTCGCCGCCGCCAGCCACGACATCCTGCAGCCGCTCAATGCGGCGCGGCTCTATGTCACCAGCCTGATCGAGCGCAACGGCAATGGCGAAGTTTCGCCGCTCATCGCCAATCTCGATGCCTCGCTGGAATCGGTCGAGGAAATCCTGGGGGCGCTGTTGGACATTTCGCGGCTCGACGCCGGGGCGATGAAGCCGGAACTCACCGCATTCCGCGTCGACGAGCTGTTCCGCCAGCTCGAGGTCGAGTTTGCTCCGCTTGCCCGCGAAAAAGGCCTTGCACTCGAGTTCGCGCCGTCCACCCTCGCGGTGCGCTCCGACCGCCGTCTGCTGCGCCGGTTGTTGCAGAACCTGGTCTCCAACGCGGTCAAATATACGCCGCAAGGCCGGGTGCTGATCGGTTGCCGCAGGCGAGGCACACGGCTGCGCATCGACGTCTACGATACCGGAATCGGAATTCCTGCCTCGAAGACCAAAGCCATCTTCCGGGAGTTTCACCGCCTGCAGGAGGGCGCCCAGATTGCGCGCGGACTGGGACTCGGCTTATCCATCGTCGAGCGCATTGCCCGGGTGCTCGATCACAGGATCGAGCTCGATTCGGGGCTCGGCCGGGGCTCGCATTTCGCGGTGCAGGTCCCGCTCGCGCCGGCGCTGCCCGGCGATCTGCCGCGACCGCAGCTCGATCGCGTCGAGCTCGGCCGGCTCGCCGGCATGACGATCCTGTGCATCGACAACGATGCCAACGTCCTCGACGGGATGGAGACCTTGCTGGCGGGCTGGGGCTGCCACGTGCTCAAGGCGACCGACCTCGAGGGCGCCCAGCAAGCCGCATTGGACAGCAAGGCGCGACCCGCCGGGCTGCTGATCGATTATCATCTCGATTCAGGCAACGGTCTCGACGCCATCGTCGAGCTGCGATGGCGGCTCGGCGATCTGCCGGCGATCCTCATTACCGCCGATCGCAGCCCGCGCGTGCGCAATGCCGCGCGCGCGCACAACGTCAGGCTGCTGCAGAAGCCGCTGAAGCCGGCTTCGCTGCGCGCGCTGCTGGCGCAATGGCGCATGCAGGTCGCGGCGGAGTGATCGTACTACGGTAGGATGGGTTGAGCACTGCGAAACCCATCAGAAACCGATCGGTGGGTTTTGCTTCGCTCAACCTACCCTACAATCTGCCATTTCAGTGTTCCGACTCAGCGGCCTGTTGCCATTGCTCCGGGTCGATCTTGGAGGCGATGATCACCGCCTGGGTGCGGCTGTCGACCCCGAGCTTTTGCAGAATCGCCGAGACGTGGGCCTTCACGGTCGCTTCCGAGACGCCGAGCGCATAGGCGATCTGTTTGTTGAGCAGGCCCTCGGAAAGCATCATCAGCACCCGGACCTGCTGCGGAGTGAGGCCCGCAAGTCGCGAGACCAGCTGCCGCGTTTCCGAATCGGCGCCAAGCGCCGGATCGACATCCGACGGATACCACACCGCACCATCGAGCACCTTGCCGATCGCCTCGCGGATCATCTCGACCGGCAGCGTCTTGGGGATGAAGCCCGATGCGCCGAACTCCATGCAGCGACGAACCACCGTCAGGTCCTGATTGCCCGACACGACCACCACCGGCACGCCGGGATATTGGGCGCGCAAGTACAGGAGTCCGGAAAAGCCCCGCACGCCCGGCATCGCCAGATCGAGCAGCACGAGGTCGACTTCGCCGTGGCGATCGATCAATTTCGAGACTTCATCGAAACAGCCGGCTTCGGCGATATCCGCATTGTCGAACGATCCCGCCACCGCCTCCCGCAGCGCGCCGCGGAACAGCGGATGATCATCGGCGATAACGAAGCGGTAAAGCGGCTGTTTCAAATTTTGCCCCGGCATTCCATCGCGCCCGCAACGCTCGACGGGGGGCATCTTCTGACGCTCACCTGCAGCGCGCAAGCCCGGTCCATGACGCGTTTGGTGCGTTGCAGCATGACGCCGCATCCGGGCCGATGCCGGCTGCCGACCCAAGCCTTCGGGGCACGATTAACGTCCTATTAACCATAGCGGGTCGAAACTTCGCGCGGGGCGCAGCGGGCGAGGGACGCCGCCGATGTTGGAAGCCAAGGACCATGTCGACTGGTTGGGCATCCGCAATCCGCTGTTCGTGCTGCTCGGGTTGTGGATCGTCTTCTTCCTGATCATTCATGGGTTCATCCACGCGCTGAACAAGCTGACGGTGCCTTTCGTCGGGCTTCGATTCGGATATTACATGGCGGCGCAGGGTTCGCTCATCGTCCTGCTGGCGCTGCTGTACTTGCTCGCGAAGAAACCGCACAATTCGTGAGGGGCCGCTGAACCGGACCGATTGCGCGCCGAACGGGGAATCGCGCGCGTCGCAAATCCGGGACTTGGCGCCGATGCGCCGCGCCTCGCCCTAGGGAAACGCCGGCGAGGGGGGGCCCGCCGCAGCTTCAATGCGCGAAGAAATACCCGTAGACGATCGCGAAGGCGACGATGACGCCCGCAAGCCCGAACAAGAGCATGTAGCGGACGTTATGGCCGACCACGCCCTCTCTGGCCTCGTTCGCCGATTTCTCGATCGGCTTCCCAGTACCTGAGCTCCGCTCCGCAGATCGAGGTTCCATCGCAGCATCCTGGTGCAGAACGGGGAAGCAGTCGCGCAACGCGATCGTCGGAGTTAACGCCGAGCTCCGATCGGCGGTTCCTGATCATCTTCCCGCCGTCACGGCTCCCGGATCAAGCCGAACTCCTCTGCGCCCCGACGAATTGCAGAAGAACCTCGCGCGCATGGGGTCGGCTGCGGTGCTCGGCAACAAAGATGCCCTGCCACGTGCCGAGTCCGAGCGCGCCGGCGATGACGGGCACATGGAGCGAGACGCCGGTGAGCATGGCCTTGACGTGCGAGGGCATGTCGTCGGGACCTTCGCTGTCGTGGATCCAGCCGGCAGTCTCGGGCGCCAGCCGGTCGAGCGCCTTCACCAAATCGGAACGCACGTCGGGATCGGCATTTTCCTGGATCACTAGCGATGCCGAAGTGTGCCGCAGATACGCGAACACGATCCCCTCCTCGGCCGCGATCTCCTGGATGAACCGCTGTACTTCGCGGGTGATCTCGACCAAGCCGCGAGGCCGGGTATCGACCGAGAGCGCGGCCGTTGCCAGGACCCCGGCGGGCAGCTGGCGAACATCATGGAGGCGGACCGACATGGCGCTCCGGCTTGCGATCGGACCCGTTGCGCTTGGCCGATGGGCGCTCGGCCGGTTCAGCTCTTCTTGTCGGGCCCACCTTTGTCCAGCTGCTTCTTGCCTTTTTCGCTATCCATTTCCCGCTGCAGGTTTTGCACCATCTCGACCAGCCGGCGCCAGGCCCGTTCCAGGAACGACAGGGCGCGGTCGAGATCGGCGTCGCTCGGCAGTTTGAGATCCTGATCGGGTCTGGCAGTAGCGGGCGGCCCCTTGGTGCCATCCGGCAGCGGCACACCGCGGGCGACGAGCTCGCGTTTGAGCGCGGCGTTCTCGCCCTGCAATCGCGCGATCTCGTTCTCGAGCGCGGTCCGATCCTCCGGCAGCGCCTGGCAGGCCCAACCCACGGCCCGTTTGCCGCACAGGGCCACCTCGCCGGTTCGCGCATCGAGCCGCAACAGCCCGTCGGACACCTGCTTGAACGTGAATCTGCCGTGCTCGGTCTCGGGTGTCGATTCTTGCGCCTGTGCAACCGGCGCGAGGCCGAGGAAGAATGCGAACGCGGCAACGGCGGATTTCATGCGGCACCCTCGGCTTCGGGAAGCTTGCAGCGAACTCAGGCGTCCGAGCGATAGGGCGGACGGCCGCAGGCAAGCGCGTCATCGAGCAGCTCGAGCCGATCCTGCCCCCAAAACACTTCGCCGTCGAGCACATAGCAGGGCGATCCGAAGGCATCGGCCGCGATGGCGTCGCGCACATTGGCTTCGTATCGCTTCTGCGCCGCGTCGGCCTTGGCGGCGGCCAGAAGCTCCGCCGCCGGAAGATCCGCCGCACGGGCAATGTCGATCAAGCTGTGCTCTTCGCCGAGATTTCGCTCGTGTTCCCATATCCCGGCAAAACCTCCGCGCAAAAAACGATCGGGATCATGCTCACGGGCGGCGGCGATCACGAAGCGATCCGCAAGATTCCCATCGAACGGCCAGAACTTGGGATGAAGATGCAAGGCAAGGCCGCGCTTCTCGCGCCAGCGCTGCAGCTCGAACATGCGGTATCGCTGCCGCGCCGGGTGACGCTTGGGGAGCGGCAGTCCGCCGGTGTCCGCAAAGACCTGGGCGAGCGCGACCGGCTTGTAATTCACCGTGACATGATGGCGGCGCACGATGTCCATGAAGAGCGCATGGCCGATATAGGCCCAGGGTGAAAGCAGCGAGAAATAATAATCGACGGTGCGGGGCATGGAGGCTCTCGACTGGATGTGACGGTCGGCAGGCTAGCATTCAGGGTGATCGCAATGCCACCGCGGCGCGATCGCAAAGCGCCGCCGAACATCACCGGATCGCGCAATTCGGAAACAACATCAGGTATTTGAAGCACGGGCGCGGATTCTTGACAGGGGGGTACCCCGTCAGTATGGTCCGCGCGGCTTTGGGGGTGGCTGAAACACCGGGAATTTCCTGCACTTGCGGGTGTGGCAATCATGGGCTCTCGCGACCAGGATCCCGGCTCTCGATCCACCGACGAGGCTGCTCTCTCTGCGAGGCTGAGGCGCCTCGGCGAACGGCTCGACCGCACCGGAGCGAGCCGGGCGAACGATACGGATCCGGCCCCTCGACCGAGGGCCGACACTTCCGGGCTTGCCCGCGGGTTCCGGCTTTCGACCGAGTTTGTCGCGGGCGTGCTCCTTGGAGCTTTGGTGGGCTGGCTGCTCGATCGCTGGCTTCACATCTCGCCGTGGGGGCTGATCGTGTTCCTGCTGCTCGGCTTCGCCGCGGGCGTGCTCAACGTGATGCGCGCCGCGGGCCTCGCTGCCAGCCCCAGCGGCGGAGAGAACTGATTTTTGCATCCGTCGGCACCGCTCCGGCGGGAACGAGCCGACGAGGACCGCAGCCGCGATGGCCGATCCGATCCATCAATTCCAGATCAACAAGCTGTTCACGATCGCCAAGATCGGTCCGCTTGAGATCGCGTTCACGAATTCCGCGCTGTACATGATCCTCGCCGTCACCGTGATCTGCGCGTTCCTGATCGGCTCGACTCGAGCCCGCGCGCTGGTGCCCGGAAGGCTGCAGTCGGTATCGGAAACGCTCTACGAATTCGTGGCCGACATGATCCGGGGCGCGACCGGCCCCGAGGGGATGCAATTCTTCCCGCTGGTGTTTTCGCTGTTTGCCTTCATTCTCGTCGCCAACGTGCTGGGATTGATCCCGTTCGCCTTCACGGTCACCAGCCATCTCATCATCACGGCGGCACTGGCACTGCTGGTGTTTCTGACCGTGATCATCGCCGGGTTTTGGAAACACGGCGTGCGTTTCCTGAAGATCTTCGTGCCGAGCGGCATTCCGATGTATATCCTGCCGCTGATCACGGTGATGGAAGTGTTCTCGTTCTTCGTGCGGCCGGTCTCCCACAGCGTGCGGCTGTTCGCGAACATGCTCGCCGGCCATATCACGCTCAAGGTGTTCGCGGGCTTCGTCATCATGCTGGGTGCGGCGGGTGTGCTGGGCATGTTTGGCGCGATCCTGCCGCTCGCGCTCACCATCGCGCTCACCGCGCTGGAGTTGCTCGTCGCGGTGCTCCAAGCCTACGTGTTCGCCATTCTCACCTGCATCTACCTCAACGATGCGCTGCATCCGGGCCACTAACGGCTCATCCATTCAGGGATCAACCAAGAGGAGCTCTCGTCATGGATCCAATTGCTGCGAAATACATCGGTGCCGGCATCGCCTGCATCGGCATGGGCGGCGCCGGCGTCGGCGTCGGCACCATCTTCGGCCATTATCTCGCGGCGGCGATCCGCAATCCTTCCGCGGCCGACGGCCAGTTCCCGCGACTGATCTTCGGCTTCGCGGTGACCGAGGCGCTCGCCATCTTCTCGCTGCTGATCGCCCTGCTGCTGCTCTATGCCGTGTGAGCGGCGGATCGGGACGACGGCGGCCGGACGGCGGTTCCGCGTGATGGATCGGAGCGGATAATGGCCGAAACCAACGCGCATACCGAGGTGCCTGCGGGCGGCAAGGTGATGTTTCCGCCGTTCCAGAAGGAGACCTTCCCGTCTCAGCTGTTCTGGCTGGCGATTACCTTCATCGCACTCTACGTGGTCATGGCGAGGATCGCGCTGCCGCAAATCGGCGCGATCTTTCAAGCGCGGCGCGACCGCATCAGCGGCGACCTCGCCGAGGCGCAAGAGCTCAAGAACCAATCCGAAGCCGCTCTTGCCGCTTACGAGAAGGCGCTCGCCGAGGCGCGAGGTCGGGCGCAGAGCATCGCGGACGAGGCCAGCCATCGGCTCAATGCCGAAGCGGAGGAGCGCCGCAAGACGCTCGAATCCCAGCTCAACGCCAAGCTGGCCGCGGCGGAACGGACCATCGCGGCGACCAAATCGGCGGCCATGGCCAATGTGCACGCGATCGCCGCCGACGCGGCCGCGGCGATCGTCGAGCGGCTGAGCGGGGCCGTGCCGGCGGATTCCGCGGTCAAGGCCGCGGTCGAGGACGCGCTCGAGGGATAGCCATGTTCGAAGCCGAGTTCTGGGTCGGCGTCGCCTTCTTCGTGTTCGTGGCGTTCCTCGGCTACGTCGGGGCGCATCGCATGATCCTCGCCTCGCTCGATCAGCGCCGCGACAAGATCAAGAGCGAGCTCGACGAGGCGCGGCGGCTGCGGGAGGAGGCGGAGAAATTGCTCGCGGAATATCGGCGCAGGCAGCAGGACGCCGAGAGTGAAGCCCAGACCATCATCCGCAACGCGCAAGCCGAAGCCGAGCGCGTCGCCGAGGAGGCGCATGCGAGGCTGGAAGAGCTGATCGCGCGGCGCACCGCGATCGCCCAGACCAAGATCGCCCAGGCCGAGGCGCAGGCGCTCGCCGACGTGCGCGCCGCCGCCGCCGATGCCGCCGTTGCGGCGGCGGAGAAGATCCTCAGGCAAACCGCCAAGGGCAAGGTTGCCGACGATCTCATCGCCAAGGGCATCGAGGACGTCAAAGCCAAGCTGCACTAGTCGCTGAGTTGTCATTCCGGGGCGCGGGCGTCAGCCCGCGAACCCGGAACCCACGAACACTGCTTCTGCAAAACCGCTGCGATCGTGGTCATGGATCCCGGGTTCCCTCGCTTCGCTCGGGCCCCGGGATGACGGGACTCCTACTGTTCGTTCAGCTGCGGCGGTGGATTGGTCCACCGCAGCACCGGCCGGCGGGCGGCGCGGGTCTCGTCGAGCCGGCCGCGGGGAGCGTGCCGCGGCGCATTGACGAAACGCGCCTTCTCGCCGCGCTTGGCGGCCATGGCGAGATCGCGCAGCGTGGCGATGAACAGGTCGAGCGAGGCCTTGCTCTCGGATTCGGTCGGCTCGATCAGCATGGCGCCGTGCACGACCAGCGGGAAATACACCGTCATCGGATGATAGCCCTCGTCGATCATGGCCTTGGCGAAGTCGAGCGTGGTGATGCCGCAGCCCTCGAGCCAGCGGTCGTCGAACAGCACCTCGTGCATGCAGGCGCGCTCGCCGAACGGCAGCGACATCAGGTCCTGCAGGCCGGCGCGGACATAATTGGCGTTGAGCACGGCGTCCTCGGATGCCTGGCGCATGCCGTCGCCGCCGTGCGCGAGCATGTAGCTCATCGCCCGCACGAACATGCCCATCTGGCCGTGAAAGGCGGTGAGCCGCCCGAACGGCTCGGCGCCCGGCTCGGGCTCGCCGGCGTGCTCGACATAGCGCAGCCCGCCGGCGTCGCTGACGAGGTAGGGCACCGGCGCGAACGGCGCGAGCGCGGCGGAGAACACCACGGGACCCGAGCCGGGCCCGCCGCCGCCGTGCGGCGTCGAGAAGGTCTTGTGCAGATTGAGATGCATCGCGTCGATGCCGAGATCGCCGGGCCTCGACTTTCCGGCGATCGCATTGAAATTGGCGCCGTCGGCATAGAAGAACGCGCCCGCCCGGTGCACCGCCTCGGCAATCGCGACCACGTCGCGCTCGAACAGCCCGCAGGTGTTCGGGTTCGTCAGCATGATGGCGGCGACTTCGGCGGACAGATGTTTCTCGACCTCGGCGGCATCCACCGTGCCGTCGCTCCGCGCCGGCACCGCCTCGACCCGATAGCCCAGCAGCGCCGCGCTCGCCGGATTGGTGCCGTGGGCGGATTCCGGCACCAGCACGATCGAGCGTGCTTCCCCGCGCGCGGCAAGCGCCGCCTTGATCGCCATCAGGCCGCACAATTCGCCATGCGCGCCGGCTTTTGGGCTCAGTGCCACCGCCGCCGTGCCGGTGAGCTCGCGCAGCCAGTGCCCGAGCTCGGCCAGAAGCGCGAGCGCGCCCGGAACCGTCGAGAGCGGCTGCAGCGGATGGATGTCGGCAAAGCCGGGAAGCCGCGCCATCTTCTCGTTGAGGCGCGGGTTGTGCTTCATGGTGCAGGAGCCGAGCGGAAACATGCCGGTGTCGATGCCGTAGTTCTTGCGCGAGAGCCGCACGTAATGGCGCAAAGCTTCGGGCTCCGACAATCCGGGAAGTCCGATCCCGGATTTGCGCTCGAGGGCGCCGAGGCGCGGCGAGAAATCCGCCGGCGTCTCGATGTCGACGCCGGTCACCTCCGGCCGGCCGATCTCGAAGACGAGCGCTTCCTCGATGTCGAGCGCGCGATTGCCCGTGAACGTGTCGGCGGGAATCGAGCCGCCGAACTCGGCCGGGCGGGTTTGCCGGTTCATCGCAACACCTCCCGCAAGGCCGCCGCATAGGCGGAGATGTCCGCCGCGGTCGTGGTTTCGGTCGCGGCGACGACAATGAGGTCGGCAAGCTCCGGCCGTCGCGGCTCGAGCCGCGACACCGGCACGCCGCCGAGCACGCCCTTTCTCGCCAGCGCTTCGATCACCGCCGCGGCACTTCCCGGCACGCGGATGGTGAACTCGTTGAAGAAATGCCCGTTGAGAACCGCAACGCCCGGGACCGCCGCCAGCTTGTCCGCAAGCTCGACCGCGTGGGCGTGGTTGAGGCGGGCGAGCCGCGTAAGGCCTGCCTCGCCGAGCAGGCTGAGATGAATGCTGAACGCGAGCGCGCACAGGCCGGCGCTGGTGCAGATGTTGGAAGTCGCCTTCTCGCGCCGGATATGCTGCTCGCGCGCCGATAACGTGAGCACGAAACCGCGCCGGCCGGCGGCGTCCATGGTGGCACCGGCGAGCCTTCCCGGCATCTGCCGGACGAATCTCTGCCGGCTGGCGAACAGGCCCACATAGGGGCCGCCGAAGCCGAGCGGGTTGCCGAGCGACTGGCCCTCCGCAACCACGATGTCGGCGCCGCATTCGCCGGGCGGGACGAGCAGGCCGAGCGCGACGATTTCCGTCACCACGGCGACGAGCAGCGCGCCCGCCGCACGCGCCTGTTCGGCGATCGGCCGGAGGTCGGCCAGATGGCCGTAAAAATCCGGGAACTGCACGACCACGCAGCTCGTCTCGTCGTCGATTTCGAAGTGTTGCCCGGCGCCGGCCGGATGCGGCGGCAGCGCGACGACCTCGTCCCCCGCCATGGCCGAGACGGTCGCGATCGTGGCGCGATAATGCGGATGCAGATTTCCCGCCAGCACCGCCTTGCGGCGCTTGGTGATCCGGTGCGCCATCAGCACCGCCTCGGCCGCCGCGGTCGAGCCGTCATACATCGAGGCATTGGCCACTTCCATGCCGGTCAGCATGGCGACTTGAGTCTGAAACTCGAACAATGTCTGCAGCGTGCCTTGGGCGATCTCGGGTTGATAGGGCGTATAGGAAGTAAGGAACTCGGAGCGCTGAATCAGGTGGTCGACGCTCGCCGGAATGTGATGCCGATAGGCGCCGCAGCCGATGAAGAACGGCACGGATCCGGCCGCCATGTTGCGAGCCGCCATTTGCGCAAGCGTCCGCTCGACTTCGAGCTCGCTCTTGCCGGGCGGCAGATCCGGCGCGCGCAATGTTGCGGCCGGAACGTCGGCGAACAAATCGTCGATGTGGCGCACGCCGACGCGGGAGAGCATCTCGGTGCGATCCTCGGGAGTGAGCGGAAGATAGCGCATCAGTGATTGAACCCTTCATGTTTGGCGGCGATCGATCGAAGCGCGACAAACAAACCGTTCCCGTTACGCGATCGTCTCTACGTAACGTCGGTATTCTTCGGCGCTCATCAGCGCGCCGAGCTGTTTCGGATCGGAGAGCTTGAGCTTGAGGAACCAGCCTTTGCCTTCCGCGTCCTCATTGACCATGGCGGGCGCGGCTTCGAGCGCGTCATTGACCGCGACGACTTCGCCGGCGGCCGGACTGTAGACCTCGCTCGCGGCCTTCACCGATTCGACCACGGCGGCTTCCACGCCTTGCTCCAGCCGCTTGCCGACGGCCGGCAGCTCGACATAGACGACGTCACCCAGCTGCGATTGCGCGTAGGTGGTGATTCCGACCACGCCGACATCGCCGTCGAGCCGGATCCATTCATGGTCTTTGGTGTATCTCACGTCGGCCATCCCTCAACCTCTCGCGTCGACGTCTCGCCGGCGTCGGCCCGGCTCCGGATGCATCTCTGCTCAAGCGCGATAGTAGCGATGCGGCACGAACGGCATCGGCACGATCCTGGCGGGCAGTTCCTTGCCCCGCACCGGCACGATGACGGCAGTGCCCGGCGTTGCGAACCGAGCGTCGACATAGCCCATCGCGATCGGTCGGCCGACGCTCGGTCCAAATCCGCCGGACCTCACCTTTCCGATCGCGGTGCCCTCGAACAGGATGTCCGCCCCCTCCCGCGCCGGAATGCGGCCGCCCATCTCCAGGCCGACGCGCCGCCGGTCCGGTCCGCGCTGCAGCTCGTCGAGAATCCGGGATGCTCCCGGGAACCCGCCTTCCTGGCGCCGGCGTCCGCCGATCGACCAGGCAAGCCCGGCCTCGACCGGCGAGGTGCTCGCGTCGATATCGTGCCCATAGAGGCACAAAGCCGCCTCCAGGCGCAGCGAGTCGCGGGCGCCGAGCCCGATCAGCTTCACTTCCGGATGCGCGAGCAGCCGCTCCACGATGGCGCGGATCCGAATCGCCTTGACCGAAATCTCATAGCCGTCCTCGCCGGTGTAGCCCGACCGGCTGACCTGGCATTCGATGCCGTCGAATCGCGTGGTGTTCGCGCTCATGAACGCCATGGTCGCGGTGTCCGGCGCGTGCCGGGCAAGCACGGCGGCGGCACTCGGTCCCTGCAGCGCGATCAACGCCCGATGCTCGGCCCGCAGCAGCTTGACGTTCGGCGGCAAGGCGCGTTCGAGGTGCTCGTAATCGACCGCTTTGCGCGCGGCATTCACGACGAGCATGAGCACGCCGTCCTCGTCGGGGTCGGCGGAACGCGTCACCATCAGGTCGTCGATGATGCCGCCTTCCTCATTGAGCAATTGGGTGTAGCGCTGCCGGCCGGGGCCGAGATCGACGACATGGCGCGCGTGTGCAAATGCTCGGCGATGATGCCCTCGTATTGCACCGGCATTTCATAGCCGGCGAACGGCACCATCCGGGCGCCGCGCGCGAGATGCAGCGCATGGAGCGGCGTCGTCGCGAGCGATGCTGGAAGGGATCGAGTCTCGGTCATGTCCGGTTCCCTACAGAGCCGCTCTCCGGGCGAAACGCCCGGCCGAGCCCCCTCTGTCGCGGAACCTGAGAGATTTCACCGCAACGGCTGGCCGCGCGGCTTACCCCTTCGGTGAGCCGCGCAAGCGCGCAGCCGCTTTCCAGAGCATCATCCTCCTGCGGTCCTTTTGCCTGAGCGTTTCCGGGGCGGTTGCGCCTTCGGCGCCGGATCTTTTTGGACCGGTCTCTCCCGCAGGAATCCTCTGATTCGTGGCCGTCGATATCGAGCGACGGTCGGGCCCGATCCTATTCGCCGAAACCCTCAAGTCAACCCGATGCGCGCGGCTTCTTTGGCGGCGGCTTCTTCTCCGGCCTCTTCTCGGGTTCCTTCACCAGCGTCGGATCGAAGCCGACGTAGATCACGTAGGCGGCGAGCTCCGCCGGTTTGGGCAGCGGAAAGCTGATGTCCTCCTCGATGTGCACGAACGGCACATTGCTCTGCCCCGGTGGAATGGTCACCGGAACGCGGTAAGCCTTGGTCCAGATGGTCTTCGGCTCTACGCCCTCCTGGACCAGGGCAAGCCGAATCGGCACCTCGATCGGTCCCGGGCCGCCGGCCGGTCCGAGAATCACCCGGCCCTGCACGCCGACTTTCACGGTCATGTTGCCGGCGAGCACGGTGCACTCGCGCGCGGTCCTGGCGACGGTTGCCTGGAACCGCAGCGTCGTAGCGGTCGGATCGGCGCCCGACGCACCGACCGCGTAGGTCGATGCGCCGGAACGTATGTCGATCGTGGGGCAATCGTCGCTCGCCACCGGTTGTGCCGCAGCGGCCTCGGCGGGATTGGGCGGCGGTGCCGCCCGGCCCGAGAACAGCGCCGCCATGCGCTCGCGGAACGAGCTTGGCTTGGGTGTATTCGCCGAAGCCGCAGGTTCCGGCGGTGGTTGCGGTTGGGAGGCGCCGAGCAGGCCGCTCGAGGAGCAGCCGGATGCCAGGAACGCCACCGCGAGCGCGGCTGAGGCGATGCGCACGGCCGCCCGGGATTTCCCCGCCCGCTCCTTGCTCATGATCGGCCCGCGTCCCCGGTTTCGGCGCGTTATAGCAGGCCGACCATGGCGGCCCCAAGGCGGCAGGCGCATCAGGCTCGAGCGTCGTCCTGCAGCCGCGCGTAGAGCAGATGGTCCTGCCAAATGCCGTTGATGCACAGATATTCGCGCGCATAGCCCTCGCGGGCAAATCCGCTGTTCTCAAGCAAGCGGATCGAGGCGGCGTTGCTGGGAATGCACGCCGCCTCCACGCGATGCAGCCGCAGCGCGCCGAACGCGAAGGGCAGGAGTGCGCGCACGGCCGCGGTCATGTGGCCGCGGCGAGCATAGGGCCCGCCGATCCAATATCCGAGGCTCCCCGCCTGGGCGACGCCGCGGCGCACATTGGCCAACGTCAGGCCGCCCAGCAGCACCTGGTCGCTGCTGCGGAAGATGAAGAAGGCATAGGATTGGTCGCTGCGCTGGTCCTCGGCGTAACGGCGCAAGCGCCGGCGGAACGCCGCGCGTGTGAGATCGTCGGCCGGCCAGGTCGGCTCCCAGGGGGTGAGGAAGGCCCGGCTGGCGTCGCGCAGCGCCGCCCATTCGGCATAATCGCCGGGGCCGGGCGTCCGCAGCATGACCCCGTTTCCCTCGATGCTCGGCAGCGGATCGGAAAAATTCGCGGTACGGAAGAATGCCATGCGATGATTCCGCTCGCAGCCGGGTGCCCGAACAGATCGGTTGAATCTGGCGCGGCGCGGGCTTACGCGGCCTGGCGGCCGAGACTTTCAGCGATTGCGGCCGCGCTTTCAAGCCCGGCCGGCCCGAGTGCGGCGAATGCCGGCGGGCTGCGCCGGATCAACTCGCGCCCGGCGGCCCGCGCGCTCTCCACCGTGACGGCGTCGACCTTGGCGATGATCTCCTCGATCGCGAGCGGCCGGCCGTGGGCGAAAATCTGCCGCGCGAGCTGCTCGGCGCGCGCGCTCGAGCTTTCCAGCGCCATCAGCAGGCCGGCCTTCATCTGCGCCTTGGCGCGGTCGACCTCCTTGGCATCGAGATCGTCGGCCGCGGCGCCAAGCTGGTCGACCACGACGCGCATCAGCTCGGAGGCGTCGGCAGCATCGGTGCCGGCGTAGAGGCCGAACAGCCCCGTGTCGGAATAGGGCGAATGGAAGGTATAGATCGCGTAGCACAAGCCTCGCTTCTCCCGCACCTCCTGGAACAGCCGGGACGACATTCCCCCGCCCACGACGTTGGTGAAGACCTGCAGCGCATAGAGCTCGGGGTCGCGTTGCGGCACGCCTTCGAGCGCGAGCGCGATATGGACCTGCTCGAGATCGCGCGCCTCGACCCGGATGCCGCCGCCGAATTTCGCAGGATCGGGCACCGGCGCCGCGGATCCGTTGAAGGCGGAGAAACGCCGCTCCACTTCCGCGACCACGGCGCGGTGCTCGACCGCACCCGCCGCCGCCACCACCATTTCGGGCGCGCGATAGTTGCGCCCGAGATAGGCTCGCAGCCGCGCACCGTCGAACGAACGGATGCTCGCGGGGGTGCCGAGAATGGAGCGCCCGACCGGCTGCGCGGGAAACGCGGTCGCCTGCAGGTGATCGAACACGATGTCGTCGGGCGTGTCTTCCGCGGCACCGATCTCCTGCACGATGACGTTCTGCTCGCGGGCGAGCTCCTCCGGGTCGAACGTCGGATCGGCGAGGATGTCGGAGAGCACGTCGAGCGCCAGCGGCACGTCGGCCCTGAGCACGCGCGCGTAATAGGCGGTGGTCTCGACGCTCGTCGCCGCATTGAGATCGCCGCCGACCGCCTCGATCTCCTCGGCGATCTGTCGCGCGGTGCGCCGCGAGGTGCCCTTGAAGGCCATGTGCTCCAGCAGGTGCGCAATGCCGTGCTCTTCCTCGCGCTCGTCGCGGCTGCCGCAACCGACCCACACCCCGAGCGAAGCGGTCTCCAGATGCGGCATGGCGTCGGTGACCACGACCAGGCCGGAGGGAAGGCGCGTCAACTCCACACTCATGCGGCGGCTCCTTGGGCGGCGCGGCTGGCACCGAGAATGAAATGTTCGACGGCTTTCTGGTCGGCGGGAAGCACCTGCATGCGCTCGGGCCGGTCGGCCAAGTCGGCCAGCCAGGCCGGCAGCCCCGGCACGATGCCGGCGGCGCGCTCCACCGCTTCGGGGAATTTGCCGGGATGCGCGGTCGAGAGCACCACCATCGGCACGCTGCGATCGCCGCCCTCCTTCTCGGCCACCGCGAATGCGACCGCGCTGTGCGGGTCGAGCAGATAATCGGCTTCGCGACGCACGGTGCGGATCGTGGCCGCGGTTTCCTCTTCGTCGGCCTTTTCCGCGGAGAAGCCGGCACGGATCGCGGCGAGCGCGTTCGCACCGATGGTGAAACGGCGCGACTGGGCGAGCGAACCCATCAGCGCGCGCACCGCATCGGAATCGCGATCATACGCATCGAACAGCAGCCGCTCGAAATTCGAGGAGACCTGAATGTCCATGGAAGGCGAAGTGGTGGCGATCACGTCGCGCAGTTCGTAGGTGCCGGTTTTGAGCGTGCGCACCAAAATATCGTTGACGTTGGTGGCGACGACGAGGCGATCGATCGGCAGCCCCATGCGCCCGGCCACGTAGCCGGCGAACACGTCGCCGAAATTGCCGGTCGGCACCGTGAAGGCCGGCCGGCGCGCCGGCGCGCCGAGCGCGAGTGCGGCGGCGAAATAATAGACCACCTGCGCCACGACCCGCGCCCAGTTGATGGAATTGACGGCCGAGAGCCGCACGCGATCGCGGAAGGACGCGTGGGCGAACAGGCCCTTCACGATCGCCTGGCAATCGTCGAACGTGCCCTCGATGGCGAGCGCATAAACGTTGGCATCGGGCACGCTGGTGATCATTTTCCGCTGCACGTCGGAGATGCGGTCCTTCGGAAACAGCACCACCACGTCGACCTGGGGGCAGGCCCGGAACGCCTCGACCGCGGCGCCGCCGGTATCGCCCGAAGTCGCGCAGATCACGGTCGCCCGTTCGCCGCGCTGGCGCAGCACATGGTCCATGAGCCGGGCGAGGAGCTGCATGGCCAAATCCTTGAAGGCCAGCGTCGGGCCATGGAACAGCTCGAGCACGAACGTCCGAGGGCCGAGCTGGACCAGCGGGACGACGGCGGGGTGGCGGAACGTCCCATAGGCCTCGCGGGTCATCCGGGCGAGATCGCCCTCCGGGATCGCGTCGTCGACGAAGGGGCGCAGGATTTCGAGCGCCAGCTCGGCATACGGCAGCCCGGCCAGGGCGGCGATCTGCTCCGGGGCGAAAACCGGCCAAAATTCAGGCACATAGAGGCCGCCGTCGCGGGCGAGCCCGGCCAGCATGGCCTCGACGAAAGACAGCGGCGGACCCTCGCCGCGGGTGGAAATATAGCGCACCGGCCGATCCTTCAGGTCGGCCGCACCCTATTCGCAAGGCGGAGCCCGTACAAGAAACAGCACTCTGGCGGCCGGCAAATGCACCCCGTTTCAACGGAAAGGGCTTCCTGGACGGGATCCGGGCCGCTTACGACCAGTGATGCCGGTAGCCCCAGTGGTGCCCGCGTCCCCAGTACGGACCCCGGTAGTCCCGATGGGCGCCGTAATAGTCCCAGCGCGGCGCGCCATAATAAACCTCGGGGCCGACCGGCCCGCAGGCTTGCCGCCAGCCGCAGCCCCAGTAGCCGCACCGCCAAACCACGGGGCATGGCGGCTCGACGAGGACGACCGCAGGGGGCCGCGGAACGACGGCGACGGGCGGCGCGGCGGCGGGCGGCGGAACCTCCGCGACCGGCGGCGGGGCCTCCGGGTAGAAGTCGGCGGCCTCGGCGTTCGAGAACGCCCCGGCCGAAACGATCGCGGCTGCGGCAGTGACTGCGAGAACCATGTTACGCATGACATCCTCCCGGTATCGCCAAGCTGCAGAGATCAACCCAGTATCCGCGACTATGATCGGCGTCATCTGAACGGGGCGTGATGCGAGGCTTCACGATCCGTTCAGCCAGCAGACCAGCTTTTGCCACATTCCGTCGGCGCCGTTGCGAGAGCAGCCGGCCTTGGTCCGAGGTCTCTCGGCTCGCGAGCTCGCCTCCTTCGGGGCTGCGGCGGCCGAGGGCGCATCGCCAGCAACCAGCACCAAGCCTTTGTGCCGCTTGGGCGCGTTGGGGGCTGCCAGAATCAGCGCCCAATAGGTTCTGCCGTGACCGGATGCCGAGGCGATCCCGATGCGCCGGGCGTCCCCCATCAGCAGGTTGGTGTTATGCCCGGAGGATGCCTTCCAGATCGCCAAGGTTTCCGAAAACGTTTTCGTCCCCATGGCGATGTTCTCGGCAGCGGCCACGGTGCTGTAGGCGGAGATGCGTTGCGCGAACGGCGCGTAAACGCTGTGATCCATGACGCCGCTCGCCGCCATCGCGTGTGCCTGCTTGGCCGCAAGGGCATTCAGCGCGGGATCGGCCGTGACGGCCGGGAGGCCGTGACTCCTTCGATACGCGGAGATTTCCGATTCCGGGCTCGCCAGCGCGGCGGTTGCCGAAAGAGCCAGGATCATGGCGGCGCTCGCGTATTTCATCATGCTTCTCGTCCTGGCTCGGGGGCTTGCGGCAGCATGCCAACGGTTCGGCACTATGCGGGCACGCGCCGCCGGGAACGAGGGGCCGCGGGCCCCTTGGCGCATGGAGTCTCCGGTGGGTTGTCGGCGAAAATGCGGCGTGCTCGGAGCGGATGTCAGGCGATCGACGCCGCGGACTCCGGTTACGGCCGGCTCTCCCGCATCCGTCCCCGAACAAATACCGCGAACACGCCTGCCAGCACCGCGGCGAGACCGAACCAGGTGATGGCGTACAGCAGGTGGTTGTTCGGCAGATTCGGCTTGAGCTTGCCCGGAGCCGGCAGGCCGCCCGGCGGAAGAGGCGCCTCCTGCTCGACATAGAACGGGGGCACCGGGCCCCAGCCCTTCTCGGCGGCGATGGCGAGGGGATCGCGCACGAACCAGATGTTGTTCGCGGGATCGTCGTTCGGCGTGTACCACGAGCGCGCGTCGGGCCAGCGCAGCACGCCGACGATGTCGAGTAAGCCCGAGAGCTGCCCGGCACCGCGGCTTGAAACATCCTTGCGGTCCAACGGCACGAAGCCGCGGTCGACCGGCACGAGCCCGTCACGCGTTTCCGCCGGCGTGAACACCCAATAGCCCGGGCCGCTGGTGTCGGGCCGCAGCGTCGAGCCGCTGGTGTAGACGAGCGCTTCCCGATCGTTGCGAAACTCGCCCGCAAACCGCACCGGGCGGAATTCCCACTCGGCGCGGTCGAGGCGAGGCCACTCAGCGGGCGGCGGCAGGTCTACCGGCGCCGCCGCGAGCTGGCGGCCGATGGCGTCGATCAGAGTTTCCTTCCAGACTTTGCGTTCGAGCTGCCAGACGCCGAGCCCGATCAGCACCGCGAATGCGGCAAAGGCGGCAGCGGCCGGGGTCAACAGACCCTTCCGGCGGGCCGCATTCAAGTCTCCTCTCCGGGATGCAGCCGTCCCTCCGCCGCCTTGTGGTGATATTGCAGCGCGATCAAGAGTCCCTTGAGCAGGCGCAACGGACCGAGCGTCACGATCAGGATCAGCGGCGCCCACAGCGCCGCGTGCAGCCAGTACGGCGGCTGATAGGCGAACTCGACGATCAGGGCCGCCGCGACGACGATGAACCCGCCGATGAAGATCGCGAACACCGCGGGACCGTCGCCGGGATCGGCAAAGCCATAATCGAGCCCGCACGAATCGCAGCGCGGGCGAAGCTGCAGGAATCCCCGGAACAGCTTGCCCTTGCCGCAGCGCGGGCAGCGGCCGGCAAGCCCGGCCAGGATGGGGAAGGAGAGCGAGCGATCCGGGTTCGCCGACATTGCTGAGGCGTCATTCCGGCAGCCGCCCCGGATCGCGGTCCGGGACAGGCGTCACTGCACCAGTCCCTCGGCATGCACGCCCGCGCCATAGACGTAGATGCAGGTGAACAGGAACAACCAGACCACGTCGACGAAATGCCAGTACCAGGCGGCGAACTCGAAGCCGAGATGCTGCCTCGGCGTGAACTGTCCGGCAAAGGCGCGCAGCAGGCACACGCAGAGAAAGATCGTCCCGATGATGACATGGGCGCCGTGGAAGCCGGTCGCCATGAAGAAGGTCGCGCCGTAAATGTGGCCTTTGAAGGCGAAATGCGCGTGGCTGTACTCGTAGGCCTGGATGCAGGTGAACGAAATGCCGAGCAGGATGGTGCAGATCAGGCCCCACTTGAGGCCCTGGCGGTCGTTCTCGAGCAGCGCATGGTGCGCCCAGGTCACCGTGGTGCCGGAGGTGAGCAGGATCAGCGTGTTGAGCAGCGGCAGGTGCCAGGGATCGAAGGTCTCGATCCCCTTCGGCGGCCACGTCCCGCCCAAGAGCTCGGTGCGCATCACGTCGTGGATATCGGCCGGAAACAGCGCGACGTTGAAATAAGCCCAGAACCAAGCGACGAAGAACATCACCTCGGAAGCGATGAACAGGATCATGCCGTAGCGATGCGAGAGTTGCACCACGCGCGAATGGTGCCCCTCGTACTCGGCCTCGCGGATGACGTCGCGCCACCAGCCGATCATGGTGTAGACGACACCGATCGCGCCGAAGCCGAAAATGATCGGCGCGGCGGCGAACATGTGGCGCATCCAAGTGATGAGACCCACCGCCAGCAGGAAGGCCGAGACCGCCCCCACGGCCGGCCACGGAGAAGGGTCGACCAGATGGTAAGGGTGCTTTGCTTGCGCTTCGGCCATCGTGCTCGTCTCCGCTCGGTTCAGAAACTCACGGCGCTCATGTCGGCTCGCTGCAGCTAACTGCGGCCCGGCCCGCCGTCCGCCACGGGCTTCGGCGGTTCCCGGACCGGATACATGGTGTAGGAGAGGGTGATGGTGTTGAGATCGTCGTCATCGGGATCCTTCGCCAACTGTGGATCGACGAAGAACACCACCGTCATCTCCCGCCGCTCGCCCGGCTTGAGCCGCTGCTCGGTGAAGCAGAAGCAGTTGATCTTGGAGAAATACTGGCCGACCGTCGGCGGCGCGACATTATAGGAGGCCTGTCCGATCGTCTCCCGCGCCGATTGGTTGGTGACGGTGAAAAGCACGGTCACCACCTGGCCGAGCTTGACCTCGACCGAGTTCTGCTCAGGCTCGAATTTCCACGGCAGTCCGCCGGTGACGTTGGCGTCGAAGCGCACATTGAGTTTGCGCTCGAGCACCGCCCCCGGCGCAACCTCGGCTACCTGCGTCGTGCCGCCGAAACCGGTGGCGCGGCAGAACCAGCTGTAGAGCGGCACCGACGCATAGGCCATGCCGACCATGGCCGCGACGAAGATGCCGCAGGCCGCGGCGACCGCGACATCGCGCCTGCGCGCCCTTGCCGGATCGAGCATGAACTTGTTCACGAGAGCCTCTCTTACACCTCCCCCTGGAGGGGGGAGGTCGGCGAGCCTGAAAGGCGAGCCGGGCGGGGGTGAAACTGAGTCACCCCACCCCGCGCGCTTCGCGCGCGACCCTCCCCCTCCAGGGGAGGGTGAAGCGCGCGAGATGACCTGCAACAATCAAACAACGGAATCTCTTTCATAATGGCCGGTTGAGCACGCCGGGCCCGAGCTTGACGATGGTGACGATATAGAACAGCACCACCAGCGCCCCGAGCGTGAGTGCGATCGCGATCGAGCGCGCGCGTCGCCGGCGCTTCTGCTCCTCGGTGAGCACGATCCCGGGCTCGGGGGTCGGATCGTTCATGGCGCTCATCCGATCGTGATACCGCCAGGCGGCAGTCGGCCGGTGGGTTCGACCAGCAGCATCGCGAACAGCACAAACAGATACAGGATCGAGAAAGCGAACAGCCGCCTTGCCGCCCGCTCTTCGCCCGCCCCGTCCCGGACGCGCAGTTGCAACGCCAACAAAATCATCATGCCGCCGCCCGCGATTGCCACCGCCCCATAGGCGGCTCCGGCAAACCCGAACAGCCACGGCGCGAGCCCGAGCGGAGCGAGCACCAGCGTGTAGAGCAGGATTTGCCGGTGCGTCTCCTCTCTTCCGGCCACGACCGGAAGCATGGGGATGCCGGCGCGCGCGTACTCGTCGGCGCGATACAGCGACAGGGCCCAGAAATGCGGCGGGGTCCAGAAGAAGATGATCAGGAACAGCAGGATGGATTCGATGCCGATGCCGCCCGTTGCCGCCGCCCAGCCGATCATGGGCGGGAAGGCGCCGGCGGCGCCGCCGATCACGATGTTCTGCGGCGTCGAGCGCTTGAGCCACATCGTGTAGACCACGGCGTAGAAGAAGATGGTGAACGCCAGCAGGCCGGCCGCCAGCACGCTCACCAAGAGCCCGAGCACGACGATCGAGCCGCCCGCCAGCGTGAGACCGAACGCGAGCGCTTCGCCCGGCAGAATGCGCCCGCGCGGGATCGGCCGGCCGGCCGTGCGGCTCATCAGCGCGTCGACGTCCGCGTCGAACCCCATGTTGAGCGCGCCCGCCGCGCCGGCGCCCACCGCGATGCACAACAGGGCCGTGAAGCCGATCACCGGATGCAGGTGGCCCGGCGCCGACACCAGGCCGACCAGCGCCGTGAACACCACGAGCGACATCACCCGCGGTTTCATCAGCGCAACATAATCGCCCACACCGGCAAGGCTCGGCTCGACGCGCGCGAAAGATCCGGTGAGGTCGTTGCCTTGGCTCAGCGACATGAAATGCCTTCAGCTCGCTCTTCTTCCCGATCTCGCGCCGGACACCCGGCAACGCGCATCAGCGGATGCGCGGCAGAACTTCAAACTGATGGAACGGCGGGGGCGACGGCAGCGTCCATTCGAGCGTCGTCGCACCGGCGCCCCACGGGTTGTCGGCGGCTTTCTGTTTGCGGACGAAAGCCTGGGCCAGACCGAACAGGAACACCAGCAGGCCGCATGCCGAAATATACGACCCGATCGAGGACACCAGGTTCCACGGGTGAAAGGCGTCGGGATAGTCGACGATGCGGCGCGGCATGCCGGCGAGCCCGAGGAAGTGCTGTGGGAAGAACACCATGTTGACGCCGACGAAAGTCAGCCAGAAGTGCAGCTTGCCCAGTGTCTCCGAGTACATGTAGCCGGTCATCTTGGGGAACCAATAGTACCAGCCGGCGAAGATGGCGAACACGGCGCCGAGCGAGAGCACGTAGTGGAAATGCGCCACCACGTAATAGGTGTCCTGCAGCACGCGGTCGACCCCGGCATTGGCGAGCACGACGCCGGTGACCCCGCCGATCGTAAACAGGAAGATGAAGCCGATGGCCCACAGCAGCGGGGTGCGGAAATCGAGTGACCCGCCCCACATCGTGGCGATCCAGGAGAAGATCTTGATGCCCGTGGGTACCGCGATCACCATGGTGGCGGCGACGAAATACGCCTGGGCGCCGGTCGACATTCCGACCGTGTACATGTGGTGCGCCCAGACCACGAACCCGATGCCGCCGATGGCGACCATGGCGTAGGCCATGCCGAGATAGCCGAACACCGGCTTGCGGCTGAAGGTGGCGACGACCTGACTGATCATGCCGAAGCCGGGCAGGATCAGGATGTAGACTTCGGGATGACCGAAGAACCAGAACAGGTGCTGGAACAGGATCGGATCGCCGCCGCCTTCGGGATTGAAGAAGGTGGTGCCGAAATTGCGGTCGGTCAGCAGCATGGTGATGGCGCCGGCGAGCACCGGCATGGCGAGCAGCAGCAGGAACGTGGTCACCAGGATCGACCACACGAACAGCGGCATTTTGTGCAGGGTCATGCCCGGCGCGCGCATGTTGAAGATCGTGGTGATGAAGTTGATGGCACCGAGAATCGAGGAGGCGCCGGCAAGGTGCAGCGACAGGATGGCAAAATCGACCGCCGGGCCCGGGTGGCCGCTGGTCGAGAGCGGGGCATAAATCGTCCAGCCCGCCCCCACGCCGTTGCCGCCGGGCTCGCCTTCGACGAACAGCGAGGTCAGCAGCAAGGTGAAGGAAGCCGGCAGCAGCCAGAACGAAATGTTGTTCATGCGGGGAAACGCCATGTCCGGCGCGCCGATCATCAGCGGGACCATCCAATTGCCGAACCCGCCGATCATGGCCGGCATGACCATGAAGAAGATCATGATCAGGCCGTGCGCGGTGGTGAACACGTTGAACGTGTGCACGTCGGAGAAAATCTGCAGCCCGGGATTCATCAGCTCGAGACGAATGCCGATCGACAGGCAAGCGCCGATCACCCCGCCGACCAGGGCGAACACCAGGTACATCGTGCCGATGTCCTTGTGGTTGGTGGAATAGACATAGCGGCGCCATCCGGTTGGATGATCGTGCGCATCGTGGGCGCCGTGAGCCGTCTCCATCGTCATTGCCATGTCGGATCCCTCGACCTCGCTGCCGGACCGCGGTGCGGCCCCGGTCTCCTATTCCGCTTTCGCCGATTCTCTCGCGGCCAATGCCCTCGGCAGGGAATCATCGCCGCGCGCGTATTTCTTCTTGGCGTCTTCGAGCCAGGCGTTGAAATCGCTGTCGCTCACCACGCGTACCGCGATCGGCATGAACGCGTGGTTCTTGCCGCAAAGCTCGGAACATTGCCCGTAATAGATTCCCTCCTTGGTGGCCTTGAACCAGGTCTCGTTGAGCCGCCCCGGAATGGCGTCGATCTTGATGCCGAACGAGGGCACCGCGAAGGAATGGATCACGTCGGACCCGGTTACCTGCACGCGGACGATCTTGTCGACCGGAACCACCATTTCATTGTCGACCGAGAGCAGCCGCGGCTGGTCGGGCTTGAGGTCCTTGTCCTGGATCATCAGCGAGTCGAACTCGAACTTGCCCTGATCGGGATAGCCGTAGCTCCAGTACCATTGCTTGCCGGTGGCCTTCACGGTGACATCCGCCGGCGGGATGTTCTGCTCGAGGAACAACAGGCGGAACGACGGCACCGCGATGAACACCAGGATGGCGATCGGGATCACCGTCCAGGCCACCTCGAGGGAGGTGCGATGTGTGGTGCGCGACGGCGCGGGATGGGCACGCTGGTTGAACCGCACCATCACCCACACCAGCAGCACGAGCACGACCACGGTGATCAAGGTGATGACGATCAGCAGCAAGTTGTGGAACCAGATGATGTTTTCCATCACCGGCGAGCCGGCGTCCTGCAGTCCGGTCTGCCACGGCGTGGGGTGCCCCAGCGCGGCAAGCGCAACGCTTGCAGCCGTGAGCACGACCAGGGCCGACACGCAGGCGATCGACCGCGAGCGCTCGGGCTTGCCCGCTCGGGTGCTCGGTGCCGCGGGATGTTGGCGCGAGGGTGAAGCGTCCGGGCGGAGGCCAAGCTTCTCAAACCACAATTCCGCCCTACTCGCAATGTGCCTTCGCGCGCCGCCGGAGACCGGCTGGGAAGCGCGCGGCCACGGCTCGAACCGGCCTCGCGGCAGGTTGCGGATGTTTCTTGACAGAACCAAGGCGCCATGGTCCGAGAGCGCCCCAAGAGGGGCGGCGCCGGCCGCGAATCGATGAAAGGCGCGACATCGTCCGCGGGTCAGGCCGGTCGAGGTTTAAGCTGATGGGGATCGTCCGCCAGGCAAAGCCGCGGCGCGCCGCGAGTTTTGGTCTCGCGCTCGCCGCCGTGCTGGCGTGCGCCGGGTTGCCGGAGACGGCCGCGGCGCAGGGCGTCGTGAAATCGATCTACGGCGATTGGCAGATCCGCTGCGACACGCCGCCCGGAGCGCAAAGCGAGCAATGCGCGCTGATCCAGAGCGTCACCGCCGAGGATCGCCCCAGCGTCGGGCTGACCGTTATCGTGCTCAAGACCGCCGATCAGAAAAGCCGGCTGATGCGGGTGCTCGCGCCGCTGGGCGTGCTGCTGCCTTCCGGGCTCGGGCTGAAGATCAACCAGGCCGACATCGGCCGGGCCGGGTTCGTGCGTTGCCTGCCCAACGGCTGCGTCGCCGAAGTGATCATGGACGACAATCTGATCAAGCAATTGCGCACCGGCCAGACCGCGACCTTCATCATTTTCCAGACTCCCGAAGAGGGCATCGGCATTCCGATGAGCCTCAAGGGGTTCGGCGACGGATTCGACAAGCTGCCATGAGCTTCTTACCTCCCCGCAGGGGAGGTCGGCGAGCATCGCAAGATGCGAGCCGGGTGGGGCGGACCCCGCCCCGGCAGCTCGCTGCCAGCCCTGTCCGTTCCGGGGAGGGAGAAGAACCCCTCGCCGCCTCGCCTTCGCAGCCCTATGTTTGGGAAACCCCGTATCGGAACCGGCCATGACCCAAGTCTCGACGGCCTCGCTCATCGACCGCACCGGGCTCGACCGAGTCCGGCTCAAGCGCCACCTCGCCCGCGGCTTCGAAGGCGCCGACGACGGCGAGCTTTTCCTCGAATATCGCCAGTCCGAGGCGCTGGTCTTCGACAACGGGCGCCTGAAGCAAGCCACCTACGACACCGCCCAAGGTTTTGGGCTCAGAGCGGTGAAAGCCGATGCGGTCGGCTATGCCCATGCCTCGGACCTGTCGGAGGAGGCGCTCGCGCGTGCCGCCGAGGCAGTCCGCGCCGTTCGCGGCGGCTACTCGGGGAACTACGCCGAGGGGCCGGCACGCACCAACATCCGGCTCTACGGCGACGAGAACCCGCTCGGCGCGCCGAGCTTCGAGGCCAAGATCAAGCTGCTGGAGACCATCGATGCTTACGCGCGCAAGAAAGACGGGCGGGTCAAGCAGGTATCGGTCAGCTTCGGCGCGACCTGGCAAGTGGTCGAGATCGTTCGCGCCGACGGCGGCACCTACCGCGACATAAGGCCGCTCGTGCGGATCAATGTCTCGGTGGTCGCCGGCTCGGGCAATCGCCAGGAAACCGGCAGCCACGGCTACGGCGGGCGCGAGGGTTACGAGGGTTTCCTGGAGACGGGCGCCTGGCAATGGGCGGTCGACGAGGCCGTCCGGCAGGCGCTCACCAATCTGGAATCCGTGCCGGCGCCCGCCGGCGAGATGGACGTGGTGCTCGGGTCGGGTTGGCCGGGCGTGATGCTGCACGAGGCGGTCGGCCACGGGCTCGAGGGCGATTTCAATCGCCGCGGCACTTCGGCGTTTGCCGGGCTGATGGGCGAGCGCGTCGCCGCCAAGGGGGTCACCGTGGTCGACGACGGGACCATGCCGGGGCGGCGTGGCTCGCTTTCCATCGATGACGAGGGCACGGCGACCAACCGCACCGTGCTGATCGAAGACGGAATCCTCGTCGGCTACATCCAGGACCGGCAGAATGCGCGGCTGATGAACATGCGCCCGACCGGCAACGGCCGGCGCCAGAGCTACGCCCACGTGCCGATGCCGCGCATGACCAACACCTATATGCTCGCCGGCGGTCGTGATCCCGCGGAAATCCTCGCGTCGGTGAAGAACGGCATCTATGCGGTGAGCTTCGGGGGCGGCCAGGTCGACATCACGTCCGGCAAGTTCGTGTTCCAGTGCACCGAAGCCTATCGGGTCGAGAACGGCAAGGTCGGCGCGCCGCTCAAAGGCGCGATGCTGATCGGCAACGGTCCCGATGCGCTGACGCGCGTGAGCATGATCGGCAACGACCTCGCGCTCGATACCGGCATCGGCACGTGCGGCAAGAACGGCCAGGGCGTGCCGGTCGGGGTGGGTCAACCGACGCTGCGCATCGACCGCGTCACGGTCGGCGGAACGGGGTAAGCCGCCCAGCTTGTCGTCCCGGCCGAGGCCGCGCAGCGGCCGTGAGCCGGGACCCATGACCATCGACCTCGCACCCTTGCGCGTTCCGCGGTCATGGGTCCCCGCTTTCCGCGGGGACGACGCGGGAGCATGACGCGTCTCTACCGCACCACCCCGGAGATGCAGCAGGGATCGTGTCGCGGCAGCGTGACGCGATCCTTGAAGAAGCAGCGCGCGGCGGGCCCGCCGTAATATCCCGGACGCGAATAGGTCCAGGCCCGGCAGCGCCCGTCGGTACGGCAGACCGCGTCACAGGTCCTGCCCATGGCATCGCTCGGGACCTCGATGTTGCGGTAGTCGCCGCCAACGCGGTCGATCGAGAATTCGATCGCCGGATTGCGCGGTTCCGTGACACCGGCGCCTTTCACCCCCGACACGCAGCACGGATTGGGCCGCCACGGCGCCACTTGGCTTTTGAGCCAGCAGATCGCATTGGGAACGCCGCCGGTCGGATAGGAGAAGCTCCAGGCCCGGCAGCGGGGATCGCGCTCGCAGCGCGATGCGCAAGCGGCCGGGTCGCCGGATCTCACCGCGAAATTCGCGTAATCGCCGCCGGGGCGATCGAAGCTGACTTGCGCGCTCGCGGGAGCGGCCAGCGCGAGCAGCAACACCAATGCGCCGCCGAGCCGTCGCGGGCCGCGCGCGAGAAGCCCGCTTGATCCCGCGTGCGACCCGAGGGCGGTCGAGCGAATCGGGTCGCGCCGCTTTCGGCCGCGAACGGCAAGCGCGATCGAGAACTCCATGATGGCCCGCGCGACTTCGGTTGAATGCAGGCTCGTGCCTCGTGGCTGTCATGCTAAAGGACGCGGTCAGCCAAAGCGATACCGCGGCCCGGACCGAGATGCGAGCGTGTCGCAACGGTCTATTGCCCGCCGCGCATGATGGAACGCGCCGATGCATGCCCAGCCCGCCGATTTCGGCTTTCTGTCGCTCGCAGTCGTGCTGCTGGCCACCGCGGTCATCAGCGTGGCGATCGCGCGCAGAATCCGGCTTTCCGCCATCGTGGCATACTTGGCCGCCGGTGTGCTGATCGGTCCGTGGGGCGTCGGCTTCTTCCGCGCGCCGGACACCATTCTGGCGGTCGCCGAGCTGGGCGTCGTGCTGCTGTTGTTCCTGATCGGGCTGGAGTTGGATTTTTCCCGGCTGTTCGCCATGCGGCGCGACATTTTCGGTCTGGGTGCCGCGCAGCTTGCCCTCACTACGGCGGCCATCGCGGCGCTGGCGCTCGCGGCCGGTCTTGGCTGGCGCGGCGCCATCATCGCGGGGATCGCGCTGGCGCTCTCGGCCACCGCAATCGCACTGCGGATCCTCGATGAGCGCGGGCATCTGCAGCAGACCTACGGCCAGCGCGCGTTCGCGATTCTGCTGTTCCAGGACATGTCGGTGGTGCCGCTGCTCGCGCTGCTGCCGCTGCTGGCGCCGGGCGGCGCCAGCAGCGGCGGCGATTGGGGCGCCGATCTCCTTTCGGTCGGCCGCGTCGCCGCGGCGACCGCGGCTCTCGTCCTGGCCGGCCGCTATCTGCTCAATCCGGCATTTCGGCTGCTGGCGGAGACCGGCGCGCGCGAGGTGATGACCGCGGCGGCGCTCCTGGTCGTGCTCGGCGCCGCGCTGCTGATGCAGGCGGTCGGCATGTCGATGGCACTGGGCGCCTTTCTGGCCGGCGTGCTGCTCGCCGGCTCCAACTATCGCCATGAGCTCGAAGCCGACGTCGAGCCGTTCCGCGGGCTGCTGCTCGCGCTGTTCTTCATGGGCATCGGCATGACCATCGATCTCTCGGTCGTGCGCGCGAAGCTGTGGCTGATCCTTGCCGCCGCCGTCGTGCTGACCGCGGTCAAGGCGGCGATCGTCTTTTTGCTGTTCCGCGCGACCTGTTCGCGCCGTGACGCGCTGCGGGCCGGCTCGGTGCTCACCGGCACCGGCGAGTTCGCCTTCGTGCTGCTGCCGCTCGGGGTCTCGCTCGGCATGCTGAGCGGTCCGGACGGCAGCCTGGTCACGGCGATCGCCGCCATGACCATGCTGATCGGCCCGCCGTTCGCGGAGCTGACCGAGGCGGCGCTGCGGCATCTGAAAGCGCCGATGGAGCGCGCGCCGGACAATTTCGACGGGATCACCGGCTCCGTGCTGGTGATCGGCTTCGGACGCTTCGGCCAGATCGTGTCGCAATGCCTGCTCGCCGAGGGCATCGACGTCACCGCGATCGACAATGACGCGCAGATGATCCAGAGCGCCGGCCGCTTCGGGTTCAAGGTCTATTACGGCGACGGCACGCGGCTCGATGTGCTGCGCGCGGCGGGCGCCGGAAATGTGCGGCTGATCGCGGTCTGCATCGACGATGCGAAAGCCGCGACCCGCATCCTCGAGCTCGCGCGCGCGGAGTTCCCGGGCACCAAGCTCTACGTGCGCTCCTACGACCGCGCCCACACGCTGGAGCTGATCGCCCAGGGCGTCGATTTCGAGCTGCGCGAAACCTATGAATCCGCGCTGGTGTTCGGGCGCGAGGCGCTCACCGCGCTCGGCCTCGATCCCGAGCGCGCCCGCACGGTCGAGGAGCACGTGCGCGCCCGCGATCTGGCCCGGCTCGCCTTGCAGGAGGCCGGCGGGCTGTTGGCGGGCGCCGAAATGCTGACCCAGCGGGCTCCGCGGCCGGAGCCGCTGAGCGCCCCGCAGCGGGAAGCCACCCCGCTCAATCCGGAGGCGGACGATATCATCCACCACGAGACGGAGTTCTCGGGATGACAGGGGACAGAAGTCAGAAATCAGTAATCAGAAATCGGTTGCTCTGAATTCTGACTTCCGACCCCTGGCAAAAAAAGCGCCCGCCGGCGGGCCGGCGGGCGCAACATCCGGACTTCGGAGGGGACGCGGAAGTCCGGGAGGGCCGAGGGGAGGATCGGCCGGGGAAATCTTTCACGCAGCCCGGCGAGGCGCCCGCCCGGGCGAGTGGATGGCACGCGCATCCCAGCGGCCGGGCGCCGGCACGATCGAGGGCACGGAACTCGCGCGATTCTTGCCCGCTCCGCGCTGCCCCACGCGGCCGATCAGCGCCGCGCCCGGATCTCGCCAAAGCGGCTCGGAGAGCGCGAAGCGAAGATCGCTCCGTGTAAGCCCGATGTCCTTGAGCATGCGATCGTCGAGGCCGGCGAGAAACTCGAGGTCGCGGCGGTGCCGGAGGATTTTCGCCGCATGCGCAACGCGCTCCACCAAAACCGCGCCGAGGGCGCGAATCGCCTCTAACACCGAGAGCGTGCTGTACCGAACAATCTCGTGACGCGGCGTCATGGCAGCCTCCGTTGTTCACAGGCGCAAAGTGACCCTCGGTTTCCCGAGGAGCCACCCGAAATACCCGCCCGATTTCGGAACAACCGCAATGTGCGTCACCGCTATTGATAAGTAAAACGAATGTTATTAATCTGAAGTATCATTACCGGTGATAGATCGAGGCTTCCGATGAACTCGCTGCTCGACGTCGATCAGCTGCGCACCTTCCTTGCCATCGTGGAAACCGGCAGCTTCACCCGGGCCGCCGAGATCGTGCACAAGACCCAATCCGCCGTCTCGATGCAGATGAAGCGGCTCGAGGAACGGTTGGAGCGGCCGATCTTCGCCCGGGACGGGCGCGCCTCGAAGCTGACCGAGGACGGCGACCGGCTGCTCGATTACGCGCGGCGGATCGTCAAGCTCAACGTCGAGGCGCTGGCCGCATTCTCGGATTTCGCGCTGACCGGCCGGGTCCGGCTCGGCGTTCCGGACGATTATGCCGACCGCTATCTGCCGGAGATCATGGCGCGATTCTCACGCGCTCGAGCCGACCGGTCGAGAGTTTCCGCCGCGAGCGCCTGCTCTGGGTCAGCTCCAACCGCCACACGACGCATCGCGAGGAACCGCTGCCGCTCGCGCTCGGACGCCCGGCCTGCAAATGGCGGCAGGCGGCGATCGAATGCCTCGAGCGCATGGGCCGGCCCTACCGCGTGCTGTACTCGAGTTGGAACGCCGGCGCGGTCGCGGCCGCCGTGCTCGCCGGGCTCGCGGTCTCGGTATTTCCGGAATCCGGCCTGCGGCCGGGCATGCGCGTGCTCGGCACGTCCGACGGTTTTGCGGAATTGCCCTCCTGCCGGGTCGGATTGCTGCGCAATCCGCACCAGCAATCGGCGCTCGCCGAGGCGCTTGCCGAACACATCATCTCCTCGCTCGACAATTTATCCGCAGCGGCCGACGCGGCGGAGTAGGCAGGGCTCAGAAATCAGCAATCAGAAAGGCGCAACCCTCGACTCTCTCCACTTTCTCTCGTTACCAGGACGTAACTCACACAAGAGCACCGACAGCAGCCCGCGAATGTCCGCCTCCGGGCTGAAACCGGACGGCCTTCCCCTGTCCCGGAAGGTCGCAGAAGTGCCAACAGCGGTCATGAAGGGCACGCAACACCCGGCAGATTTTCGATCGCCCTGAGGCTTTCCGCTACCGCATCTGAGAGGGCTCCACGGCCAACCGGAGTTGGTCACCCCCGTGAATAGGGCTTTAAGAGCACGCATCCCTTCGATGCGCGCTCGCAGCCCTAGCCGGGACACCACCCCGTCAGAAGCGGCTATCGAACCAGAGTGGGCGCTTGAGGCTTTACATCAAGTGGGATATTCAGTGAACTAACTTCTTCACGCAATTTGAGGCGGATCATGACCGATGTAACTGGCCCCCTGCACGGCGTCAAAGTTCTGGATTTAACCAGAATTTTGGCGGGTCCCTACTGTACGCAAATACTAGGCGACCTTGGTGCAGACGTAATAAAAATTGAGCACCCCCGGAAGGGCGATGACACACGTCAGTTTGCGCCCCCATTTTTAAAAGATGAAAGAGGTAGGGAAACGTCTGAAAGCGTTTATTTCTTAGCGGCAAACCGTAACAAGAAGTCAGTGGGAATCGATTTTACGACACCGGCTGGCCAAACATTGGTTCGACGCTTGATCGCAAAGTCAGATGTTGTGGTCGAAAATTTTAAGACCGGTTCTTTAAAGCGATATGGCTTGTCGTATAATGATGTCAAAGACGACAATCCAAGCTTAGTTTATTGTTCCATTACGGGTTTCGGCCAGACCGGACCTTATGCCGGTCGGCCAGGTTACGATTTCTTGATTCAAGGGATGGGCGGGGTCATGAGTGTTACGGGCGAACGCGACGGAAGGCCACAAAGAGTTGGCGTATCGATCGCCGATTTAATGGCAGGAATGTATGCGGCGGTCGCCATAAATGCGGCGATATATGACGCAAAAATTTCAGGCGTTGGCCAATTTATTGACATTGGAATGTTGGACACTCATGTCGCTTGGCTCGCCAATGTAGGAATGAACTATTTACACGCAGGGGAACTGGGTCGTCTAGGCAATGATCATCCAAATATTGTTCCATACCGCCCATTCAAAACCTCTGATGGAGAGATCATTATCGTGGTAGCAAATGATGACCAGTTTAAACGTTTTTGCGAAATTGCCGAATGTAGTGGACTAGCCAACGACTCAAGGTTTCGAACGAACCAGATGCGGGTCCAAAAGCGTGAGGAGCTCTCCAGGATTATTGATCCAATCGTCGCTGCGCGTCCTTCGGCGTTTTGGTTGAGGCAACTCGAGGCCAACAACATAGGATGTGGTCCAATAAACAATCTCGAGCGAGTGTTCAATGATCCGCAAGTGATCGCACGTAAAATGGTTCATAAAATGAAACATTCGGCAATGGGTGAAACGACCGTGCGTCTACTGGCCAGCCCTATAAGGTTATCCAAAACGCCAGTTACCTACCGCCATGCGCCGCCACTTTTGGGGCAGCACACTGCGGAGATCTTGTCTGACATGCTCGGGCTAGATGATTCAGAAATAGAGGAACTATGCGATCTCGGTGTGCTTAACTGATGTTGGGTTTGCTCGGTGGCCCACTGACCTGTGTAGAACTCGGATCGTGTGCGGCTTAGCGTGGAACTCATCGACACCTCCCCCTCTTCCGGCTGGATTGACGCAACAGGCCAACTAGAGCAAGGCGGGAGGAGAGCAGCCGTGGGGCAGAAATTGACAAACTTGCGAACGATGCAGGTCTGCTGTGGGGTCATTCGCGTCGGTTCCGGCAGTCTGCAGCATGTCCGGTTCGCAGGTAATTTCGGAAATTAGCTGGGTGTCGATTGCGTTGTCGTGAGCGTGATTCAAGTTCCACAACCGGAACCCCGAAATTTGCGCTATCAAGCTGACACGGGCCGTTGCTCCCGCACGACCGGCGGCGAGCAGCCTCGGCGTCGTTATTGTTTACTGACCCCCGCCTCCTGTTCCTCGAACGCCGGCTCGACCGAGCCGTGCCAGGGACCGTCATAATTTTGCAGCAGCTCCTCGGCGGGGGTCACGCCGCGCTCGACGAAGGATCGGATCGGCTCGAGATAGCGGGTCTCGTCGCTGCCCTCGGCATTGCGCCGGTTGCGGCGCTCGAGCCCCGCGCGGGCAAGCGCGAGACATTCCCGCGCGAGATCGAGCGGGGTTCGGCCGCCGATCGTGGCCTTGAAGCCGAGCCGCGGCACATCCTCGCGCAGCTGCTGGCGCTGTTCGGCCGACCAGTGCTTGACCAGATCCCACGCGGCATCGAGCGAGCGATCGTCGTACAGCAATCCGACCCAGAATGCCGGCAGCGCCGGCAGCCGGTGCCACGGCCCGCTGTCGGCGCCGCGCATCTCCAGATAGCGCTTGAGCCGTACCTCCGGAAAAATGCTGCTCAAATGGTTCGCCCAGTCCGAAAGCGTGGCGCGCTCGCCCGGCAGCGCCGGCAGCTTGCCGGCGAGCAGATCGCGGAACGATTGACCGGCGGCGTCGATATAGCGATCGCCGCGCTTGACGAAATACATCGGCACGTCGAGCGCATAATCGACCCAGCGCTCGAACCCCATGCCGGGCTCGAAGGCCCAGGGCAGCATGCCGGTGCGGTCGGGATCGGTGTCGAGCCAGATCTGCGAGCGGAACGAGAGAAAGCCGTTGGGCTTGCCCTCGGTGAACGGCGAGTTGGCGAACATCGCGGTCGCGATCGGCTGCAGCGCGAGCCCGACGCGCAGCTTCTTCACCATGTCGGCTTCGGAAGAGAAATCGAGGTTCGCCTGCACCGTTGAGGTGCGGTACATCATGTCGAGGCCGTGACCGCCGACTTTGGGCATGTAGGCGGTCATGATGCGATAGCGGCCCTTGGGCATGACCGGCATCTCGGCGCGCGACCATTTCGGCGTCATGCCCATTCCCAGAAAGGAGATGCCGAGCGGCTGTGCCACTTCGCGCAGCTGCGCCAGATGCGCCATGAGCTCGGTCGAGGTCTCGTGCACGGTCTCGACCGCGGCGCCCGACAGTTCGAACTGCCCGCCGGGCTCCAGCGTGATCGCGCCGCCTCCGGTGACGTCGAAAAGGCCGATGATTTTTCCGGTTTCGACGATCGGTTCCCAGCCGAGCAACATCTGCATGCCCTCTAGCAAGGCGCGGATGCTGCGCGCGCCGTCATAGGGAACGGGCGCATGCCGATCCTTGGTGAAGGCGAATTTCTCGTGCTCGGTGGCGCATGCCGATCCTTGGTGAAGGCGAATTTCTCGTGCTCGGTGCCAACCCGGAAGCCCGCCTTCGGCTTGACGCCTTGTTCGAGCCAGCGGACGAGATCGTCGCGCCTCTCGACCGGCGTCATGTCGACCTGATCGCGAGCCATGCAGGAGTTCCGGCCAAAAAGGGCCGCGACCTTACACGCGGGTCGGCAAAAGCGGAAGCCAGACGGAAGAACGACAGACGATGTGCCGTCGGTCGTCCATAATCCGTCGTCGGCTCACGCCGCCGCGCGTTTGCTCCCGGGCGCGAAGCCTCACGCCGCCGCGCGTTTGCTCCCGGGCGCGAAGCGGCGATAAAAACTCTCGCCCTTGCCGGCCATTTCGACGAGCAGCTTCGCCGGCTTGAACCGGGCGCCGTATTTCTTCTCCAGCGCCTTGCAGAGCTCGACGAATTTCTTGGCTCCCATCGTGTCGACCCACGACAACGGGCCACCCGTATAGGGAGCAAAACCGAAGCCCAGGATGGCGCCGACGTCGGCTTCGCGCACGTCGGTGAGCACGCCTTCCTCGAAACAGCGCGCCGTCTCCAGCGCCTGGATCGCCAGCAGCCGGTGCTTGAGCTCGGTGATGTCGATCGTGTCGGGATCGAGCTTCTCGGCCTGCAGATCGGCAAGGCCCGGCCACAATCGCTTGGGCCCCTTCTCCGGATAATCGTAAAAGCCCTTGCGGTTCTTGCGCCCGAACCGGCCGCGCTTCTCGACCATCGCTTCGAGCAATGCCTTCTGGCGTGGGTCGACGGCTTTCGGGCCGAGATCGGCCTCCGTCGCCTTGAGGATCTTCCAGGCGAGATCGACCGCAACCTCGTCGTTGAGCGACAGCGGACCGACCGGCATGCCGGCCATGCGGCCGACGTTCTCGATCATCGCCGCCGGCACGCCTTCGGCGAGCATCAGATGGCCTTCACGGATGTAGGTGCCGACCACGCGCGAGGTGAAGAACCCGCGCGAATCGTTGACCACGATCGGCGTCTTGCGGATCGCCCGCACGTAATCGAGCGCCACCGCAAGCGCCTCCTCGCCGGTCTTCTTGCCCAAAATGATCTCGACCAGCATCATCTTCTCGACCGGCGAGAAGAAGTGAACGCCGATGAACTGCGCCGGCCGCTTGGATTCCTTGGCGAGCGAGGTGATCGGCAAGGTCGACGTATTGGACCCGAACACCACGCCGGCGCCGATCGCGGCCTCGGCCCGGGCGATGGTCTCGGCCTTGATGGCGCGGTCCTCGAACACCGCTTCGACCACGAGATCACAGCCGCCGAGCTCGCCGTAATCGGCGGTCGGCTTGATGCGGGAAAGCAGCGCGTCGCGATCCGCGGCGCTGACGCGGCCCTTGGCGACCTGGTCGCCGATCAGCTTCTCGGAATAGGCCTTGCCTTTTTCCGCGGTCTGCTGATCGCGATCGATCAGCACCACTTCGATTCCGGCCTGGGCGGTCACATAGGCGATGCCCGCGCCCATGAAACCGGCGCCGATGATGCCGACGCGGTCGAGCTTGGTTTTTCGCACATGCGCCGGCCGACGCGCGCCCTTGTTGAGCTCCTGCATGGACAGAAAGAGGGAACGGATCATCGCCGCGGCCTCGGGCGAGCGCAGGATCTTCGCGAAATAGCGCGACTCGACGCGCAGCGCCAAGTCCATGGGGAGCTGCAGGCCCTCGTAGACGCACTGCAGGACGGCGCGCGCCGCCGGATAGTTGTCGTGGGTCTCGCGCCGGTAGATGGCGTTCGCGGCCGGGAACGTCATCATCCCGGCCTTGGAGAACACCGGTCCGCCCGGCAGCCGGAAGCCCTCGACGTCCCACGGCGCCTTGGCCTTGCCGCCCGCCTTGACCCAGTCCTTGGCGGTCTTGATGAGATCCGCGGCGGGCACGATGGCGTCGACGAGCTTCATCGATTTGGCGCGGTCGAGCCGGATCTGATCTCCCTTGAGCAGAAGCTGCAGCGCGTCGGCGGGCGCCAGCATGCGAGCAAGGCGCTGCGTGCCGCCGCCGCCCGGGAACAGCCCGACCTTGATCTCGGGCAGCCCGACGCGGGTCTTGGGATTGTCCGCCGCGACCCGGTAATGACAGGCGAGGCAAAGCTCGAACCCGCCGCCGAGCGCGGTGCCGTTGATGGCGGCGGCCCACGGCTTGCCGCAGGTTTCGAGCCGCCGGAACAAGAGCGAGAGGTTGCGGACCTGCTCGAACAGCCGCGCGGTCGCCGCCGCCTCGCCGTCGCGCTTGGCGATCTCGCTGAAAACCTGGTTCAGCGATTCCAAGAAGCTCAGATCGGCGCCGGCGCTGAAGCTGTCCTTGCCCGAGGTGACGACCGCGCCTTTGATGTCGGCATCGCTCTTGACCCGCTCGATGATGGCATCGAGCTCCTGGCCGACTTTTGCGTCGATCACGTTCATCGAGCGGCCCGGCATGTCCCAGGTGACCAGCGCGATGCCGTCGGCGTCGACGTCGAACTTGAAATTGGTGAAGGACATCGTGAGCTCTCCCGTTCGATAATTGCGCGAATTCTCGCATTGCGGTCCGTGCCGTGCGGAACGGCGCGGTCGAATATTTCACACCCGCTCGATGATCGTCGCGGTTCCCATGCCGGCGCCGATGCACAGCGTCACCAGCGCGGTCGATAGATCCCGGCGCTCGAGCTCGTCGAGCGCGGTGCCGAGGATCATGGCGCCGGTGGCACCGAGCGGATGCCCCAAGGCGATGGCTCCGCCGTTGACGTTGACTTTTTCGGCGTCGAGATCGAACGCCTGCATGTAGCGCAGCACCACGGACGCGAACGCCTCGTTGATCTCGATCAGATCGATGTCGGCGAGCGTCATGCCGGCTTTCTTGAGCAGCTTCTTCGTCACGTCGACCGGCCCGGTGAGCATGATGCCGGGCTCGGAGCCGATGTTGGCGAACGCCTTGATTCGCGCACGCGGCTCGAGCCCGGCGCGGCGGCCCGCGCGCTTGTTGCCGATCAGAATCGCGGCGGCGCCGTCGACGATGCCGGACGAATTGCCGGCATGATGCACGTGATTGACCGTCTCCACCTCGGGATGCGCCTGGATCGCCACGGCGTCGAACCCGCCGAACTCGCCGATCTGCACGAACGCGGGCTGCAGCTGCGCCAGCGACTGCATGGTCGTCGACGGCCGCATGTGCTCATCCTTGGCCAGGATCGTGAGCCCGTTGACGTCCTTGACCGGAGCCACCGATCGCTTGAACCGGCCTTCGTCCCAGGCCTGCGCCGCGCGCTTCTGGCTCTCGACCGCATAGGCATCGACGTCGTCGCGGGAGAATCCGTATTTGGTCGCGATCAGATCCGCGGAAATTCCCTGCGGCATGAAATAGGCGGGAACCGCCAGCGAAGGATCCATCGGCCAGGCGCCACCGGAAGCGCCGATGCCGACCCGGCTCATGGATTCCACCCCGCCGCCGATCGTCATGTCGTGCTGGCCCGCCATGACCTGGGCGGAAGCGAAATTGACGGCATCGAGCCCGGAGGCGCAGAATCGGTTGATCTGAATGCCCGGCACGCCGTCGCCGTAGCCCGCGTGAAGCACGGCGGCGCGGGCAATATCGCCGCCCGCCTCGCCGATCGGATCGACGCAGCCGAGCACCACGTCTTCGACGAGCGTAGTGTCGAGCCCGTTGCGGTCGCGGATCGCGGCAAGCGCCTGGCTGGCGAGATTGAGCGCAGTGACTTCGTGCAGCGACCCGTCGGCCTTGCCGCGGCCGCGCGGGGTGCGGACGTGGTCATAAATGAATGCATCGGCCATTTGCTTCCTCCACAGCGACGAGCGTCGCGGTTGCTTTCCAGATCGACAAAATCAGGTTCCCGGCAGGCTGGCCCGCCCTGAGGGCCGCGGCTCGGGTTAGAACGCCTCCGCCGGGAGCGCCATCGTGCTCGCGGCGCCGGATTGGATGCGGGCAAGCTGCGCCGCGGTCTCCGGCAGCATGCGGTCCATGTAGAAACGGGCGGCGACAAGCTTGGCATCGAGGCGCTGCGGCGCGCCGTCGACGCCGGCGGCAAGCTTTTGCTGCGCCGCCGCGACCATGCGTACCCACATATAGCCCAGCACGACGAGGCCGAACAGATGCATGTAGTCGGTTGCACCGGCCCCGGCGTTATCGGGGTTGCTCAACGCGTTCTGCATGAACCACATCGTCGCCTGCTGGAGATGGCCAAAGGATTCGCCGAGCGGACCGAGGTGGGGCTGCAAAGCTTGGACCTCCGCGTGCTCGTCGAGAAAGCCTTTTACCTCGGCGAAAAACGCCATGACGGCACGGCCGCCGTCCTTGCCGAGCTTGCGTCCGACCAGATCGAGCGCCTGAATCCCGTTGGCGCCCTCGTAGATCATGGCGATGCGCGCGTCGCGCACGAATTGCTCCATGCCGGATTCCCGGATGTAGCCGTGGCCCCCGAACACCTGCTGCGCCATCACTGCGTTGGCGAAGCCGGTATCGGTGAGCACGCCTTTGATGACCGGCGTCATCAGGCCCATGTAGTCGTCTGCGGTTCGCCGCGCCGCGTCGTCCTCGGCGCGATGGACGACGTCGGCCTGGAGCGCGGTACAAACGACGAAAGCTCTGGCGGCTTCATTGAACGATCGGATGCTCAGCAGGGTGCGGCGAACGTCGGGGTGGACGATGATCGGATCCGCGGCCTTGTCCGGGAATTTCGCCCCGCTCAAGGAGCGGCCCTGCAGGCGCTCCTTGGCATAGGCGGCAGCATTCTGATAGGCGACCTCGGATTGCGCGAGCCCCTGCACGCCGACGCCGAGGCGGGCGCCGTTCATCATCGTGAACATGGCATTGAGCCCGCGATTGGCCTCGCCGACGAGCCAGCCGATCGCGCCGTCGTAATTCATGACGCACGTGGAATTGCCGTGAATGCCCATCTTCTCCTCGATCGAGCCGCAGGAGACGCCGTTGCGCTTGCCCAGCGTGCCGTCGGGATTCGGCAAGAACTTCGGCACCACGAACAGCGAGATGCCCTTGACCCCCGCGGGCGCGCCCTCGATCCGCGCCAGCACGAGATGCACGATGTTCTCCGCGAGATCGTGCTCGCCGGCCGAGATGAAGATTTTCGTGCCGGTGATGCGATACGAGCCGTCCGGTTGGGCAACCGCCTTGCTGCGCAATTGCCCGAGATCGGTGCCGCAATGCGCTTCGGTGAGATTCATCGTGCCGGTCCATTTTCCGGCGATCATGGGCGGCAGGTACATCGCCTTCTGCTCGGGCGAGCCATGCACGTAGAGCGCGGAGATCGCGCCCTGGGTGAGCAGGGAATACATCGCGAACGCCATATTGGCAGAGCAGAGGAACTCGTTGACGATCTCGGTCATCACCGCCGGCAGCCCCTGGCCGCCGAACTCGACGGGGGCCGAAATGCCGATCCAGCCGCCGTCGGTGAGTTGCCGGTAGGCCTCCTTGAATCCCTTGGGCGTCGTGACGCTGGCGTCGTCGTGACGCGTGCAGCCCTCGGCGTCGCCGACACGATTGAGCGGGCTCAAGACCTCTTCGCAGAACTTCGCCGCTTCCCCGAGGATCGCCTCGACGAGATCGGGCGAGGCTTCCGCGAACCCCGGCAGGTTGTTGTAGCGCTCGATATGAAACACGTCGTTCAAGAGGAACAGCACGTCCTCGACGGGTGCCTTATAGGTCGGCATGGGATGCTCCTGTCTTCGGGTGCGCTGGCCCGGCCAATTCGGCCGGGCGCCCGGCATTCACGTTCCGGCCTGCCCGCGCGCGGCGAGCATGGTTTCGACCGCCTTGCCGGCGCGGCTGAGCTCGACGATGGCCCGCTCGATCTCGGATTTCTGGCGCCGCAGCCGGCCGATCTGTTGCTTGAACTTGCCCAGCGCGACCCGCAGCTGCGTCACCTGGCCGTCGCCGAGATCGTAGAGATCCAGCATCTGCCGGACTTCCTCGAGCGAGAAGCCGACCGCCTTGCCCATCAGCACGTATTTGAGCCGTGCACGGTCACGCCGGCCGTAGAGCCGCCCCTGCCCGTTGCGGCGGGGCGCGATCAATCCCTTCTCCTCGTAGAAGCGCAGGGTCCGGGCGCTGATGCCGAATTCCTTTGTCAACTCCCGGATCGTGAAGATTTCCCGCCCTGCCGCGCCGGCGTCGAAGCCGGCAGCGAGATCGGGAATGACGGGCCTCGGATTGCGGCCGGACCGGCGGTCGGAATTGAGTTCGGGCTTCACGGGCCTGCTCGCGTGCGCTTCACGGGCCGGCGGTTTTGCCGACCCCGGGCAGCATATATATGACGTTTACGTAAACGTAAAGCTCCCCGGTCCGGAAATTTCTACGCCGTTCGGGCGGCTGCAGCGAAAGGAGTTTTGACCTAGGTCAAGGCGTCCCGCCGGCGCCCATGCGCTACTTTCCACGTCGTTCTCTACAGGAGGAATTCCGCATGGCAGCCCCTCCTCGACATTGGCCGATCGTGAGCACGCTGAGCCGCTGGTATCGGAATTGGAACACGGCTCGCAAGGGTGGCTTCGAGCTGCAATGCGCCGGTGCCGCCGAGGTGGAGCGCATTGCCCAGGAACTGGGACTGTCGAGCTTCGAACTGCAAAATCTCGTGAGCCATCCCGACGAACGCGAGTTGTTGGCCGCGCGCATGGCGGCGCTACATCTTGAACCGATCTCGCTTGCCCAGTCGGAACCGGCGACCTTCCGAGATCTGCAACGGGTCTGCGCCCTGTGCGGCGTGCGCGACCGCTGCGCGGTCGACCTGGAGGAGCAAGGCCGCGATCCGGCCTGGCAGGAATGGCGGGACTATTGCCCCAATGCCACGACGCTGAGCGCGCTCGCGACCCTGCAGATCTGCTCAGAAGCCCGCGAAGCCGACTAGCCGTTTACGATCGTGTATCGCCGGACCTCGAGCTCTCTCGCGCGGGGCCGACGCCGGTTTACAATGGATGCTCGCAGACCGAGGTGAGCCTTGCGGGTATTGGCGTCGCTGCAGCCGATTGCCGGAAACAATGATCCAGCAGCCTTCGAGCACGTAGCCATGTGTCGAACCCGCGAGCGCATGCTTGCCTGTTCTGCTCGAAGCACGTCACGTCGGACGCGTTGATTTCCGAGGCCGAATATTTCCTCGACCACGGGTCGGGCGAGCCATACCGAGAGGCGAAATTCTCGAGGCGAAGCATTCGTTAACCGCATGTTTACCCCAACGGGGAAAAGTCGGACCCGAGGACGAGGGGCCGAGCCAGCTTCAACCTGTTGTTCACCAGCGCCGGATCCACGGGCATTCGCCCTGCTCCTCCTGTCGCGACGACAGTGCGGGTGTGAGCATGACATCAGGCGCCGCGTGGAACACGCGACCATTTCGGCCGGAAACGCTGGAGGCGGCGCGGGAGGCAGCTCGCCGGTCCGGACTGTCGCTGGCGGAATGGCTCAACTCCGCGATCCTCGACACGGCGGCCGATGCCGGGGTTTGCGCCTGCCGCCGCGGACTAGATGCGTACGACCGTGGTCCCGAGGACGACGTCCTCACGGTCCTCGGCGAACGTCTCGACGCGCTTGCCCTTCGCATCGATCGGCTGATGAAGCGCGGCAACGAAGCCCAGGCGTGGCACCAGGACGGCACGTCGAGCCGCTTGGCCCCGGAGATCGCAACGCCGCTGCACGCCGTCGAGGCCCGGCTGGCCTCGATCGTCGGCGAGATCGTTCCGCAAAGCCAGGCCGCGACCCAGCGGCTCGCCGACCTGATCCGGGATCTCAATTCCAGGCTCGACCGGCCGGGAGCGATTACCGCAACCCGCGACGCCGCGGTCGACCGGGCGCTTGGCCTGCCGGATCAGGACTGCGCGAAGCCTCGCGACCGGGCCGCGGGATTGAGCGACGCCCTTGCGGAAATCTCCGCGCGTCAGCGCGAGCTCGATGCGGAAACCGCCGGCGCCCAGGACTTTTCACGGCTCGAGCAGCAGCTGCGCCATATCACCGAGCAGATCGAGACGCTGCATCGCCCTGCCGATGCGGCCGACGCCGCCGCAACCTGGGGCGCCGATCGCACCGCCTTCGAGCGGATCGAGAGCAAGATCCTCGAGCTGGCGCAAAAGCTCGATGCGTCCGACGCTCGCCTCGACAGCCTCGCGGCCATCGAGCGGAGCATTGCCGACGTGATGTTCCAGCTCAAAGAGACCCGCGCCGCCGCCGTCGAAGAAGCAGAGCGCGCGGTGAGGACCGTCGCCGGCGAGATGCTCGCGGATTCCGGCGTAATGGGAAGCCTCGGCGCGATCGAGCGGAACATCGTCGACCTGATGTTCCAGCTCAAGGAGACCCGCGCGGCCGCGGTCGGAGAAGCAGAGCGCGCCGCAAGGACCATGGCCGGCGAGATGCTCGAGGATTCCGCCGCAATGGGAAACGAGATCGACGCGCTCAAACAGGAGCTTGTCGAGTTCCGGGCGAACCAGGCCGAAACCGATCACCGTACCGAGGATGGGCTCGAGACCGTCCGCGACACCCTGGAGCGTCTGGTCGACCGGCTTGCTGTCGTCGAGACCGGCGTGCGCGCCGGGGCTCGGACCTCGGCCGAGCCGCAAGAGACTCGCGTTCCGTCGGGCTCATGGTCCGGTTCCGGTTCGCTCGCGCCGGTGAACCCCCCGGCCCCCAAACTGGCGCCCGAGCACCTGCCGATCGATTGCGATTTGCCGGCGGATCACCCTCTCGAGCCCGGGTCCGGAGCGCCGCACACACGCACCCCGTCGTCCGCGGCCACGCGGATCGCCGCCTCCGAAGCGGCCCTGACGAACCCGGCTCCCGCAGAACCGGCCGCAAAGGCGAACTTCATCGCCGCCGCGCGGCGCGCCGCCCAGGCCGCGGCCGCGGAAAGTGCGGATCCGGCCGATCCGGCAGGGGTGCGGTCGCGGGCTGCGGGCGGAATCGCCGCCGCCGTGGCAAACCGCCGGCGTCCCCTCATGATTGCGGCGGGCGTGCTGCTGTTCGGGGCCGGAAGCTTGCATGTCATCGTCAACGGCCATCTCCTGCCGCTGCCGAGGCTGAAAGATTCCGTTCGTACCGAATCACCCCGTTCGGCTTCCGAGGCGACCCCGTCTGCCGCCGCCGACGCCAGAGCGGCGGCCGCGCCCGCGCCAAGCGAATCGCGCGCGGCGCTCACACCCGATCCGGTCGTGCCGGAGAGCGGACCGCCCGCTGCTCGCCAGCCGGCGAGCGTCACGGGTGAGGAGCTTCTGCTCTCGCCGGTGCCGGACCGCAGCGTGCTGCCGCCAGCGGACCAGCGCATCCTCTCCGGGCCCGCCGCAAACCCCGGCCTGCAAACCAGCGAGGTCACCGGCTCGCTCTCTCCGCCCCAGGCCGATGCAGCTAGGCTTGCCGGCCAGCGCGCTGCCCGGGAGCCCGCACCCAATGCTGCCGAAACGCTGCCGAACGCGATCGGCAATTCGGCATTGCGCTCGGCGGCAGTCGCCGGAAATCCCGCGGCCGAATACGAGATCGGCGTGCGGTTCGCCGAGGGCCGCGGCCCACCACAGAACTTCCAGGACGCCGCGCATTGGCTCGCGCGCGCGGCGGATCACGGGCTTGCTCCCGCGCAATACCGTCTCGGCAGCCTCTATGAAAAAGGCCAGGGCGTGAAAAAGGACGTGATGGAGGCACGCCGGCTTTATCTGGCCGCCGCGCAGCAGGGCAATGCCAAAGCCATGCACAATCTCGCCGTGCTCTACACGGTCGGCCTCGAAGGCAGCCCGGATTACAGGGCCGCGTCGGAATGGTTCCAAAAGGCTGCCGATCACGGCGTCGGCGACAGCCAATACAATCTCGGCATCCTGTATGCGCGCGGCGTCGGGGTCGAGCAAAATCTCGCGGAATCCTACAAGTGGTTCGCGCTCGCCGCCCAACAGGGCGACAAGGACGCCAGCAAGAAACGCGACGAAGTCGCGGCGCGGCTCGACCCGCAATCCTTGGTCGCGGCGCGACTTGCCGTGCAGACCTGGACCGCCGATCCCGAACCGGACAAGGCGACCAAGGTCGAGGCGCCGGGCGCCGACAAGGACCGCGCGCTCCCGATCGCCCCATCGGCGAAATCGAAGCCCGGACGCCGGACCGGAGCCGCCGGATCGGTCTGAGCGGCACGGCGGCGACCGGCACCGGCCGAAAAGCTCGTCGCGGGGGATTTGCTTGCAAGCATCAAGCTGCTAGGGCTGCGGTTCGACACGATCGGTCTCACATCCATCGGCCATTGCCGGTCAACAGGGGCGGCAAGGGCTGCCAACCACTCGAGTACCCAATTCGCGGATTGCGAGCCGTCCGCCGGACCCCTCACGACCCAGCGAAGCCGGTACGCTTCCGGCGGACAAGCCCGTGGAGATCTACCTTCCGATCGCCGACTTGCCGGTCAACGTGTTCCTCCTCTTCGCGATGGGAATCGCGGTCGGCTTCATCTCAGGGATGTTCGGCATCGGCGGCGGGTTCCTGATGACCCCGCTGCTGATCTTCGTCGGCATCTCGCCGGCGGTAGCGGTCGCGAGCGTCGCCAGCCACATTGCGGCTTCGTCCTTCTCCGGAGTGATCGCCTATTGGCGCCGGCGCGCGCTCGACTTCGCCTTGGCCTCGATGCTGCTGGTCGGAGGCATCCTGGGCACCATGACGGGGGTGTGGCTGTTCTCGATCCTGCGCACGGTCGGTCAGCTCGATCTCACGATCGGGCTTTCCTACCTCACGCTGCTCAGCGCAGTCGGCTCGATGATGATCGTCGAGGGGCTGCGGGCGATCGCCCGGGCGCGGAGCGGCAAACCGGCCGACATCCGCCGCCCCGGAAGCCACACCTGGATCCACGGCCTGCCCATCAAGGTGCGCTTCAAGCAGTCGAAGATCTACGTATCGGTGATTCCGCTGTGGGTGATCGGTTTCGGCATCGGCTTCATCGGCGCCATCATGGGCATCGGCGGCGGCTTCCTGCTGGTCCCGGCGCTCATCTATCTGATGCGCGTGCCGACGGGGGTGGTGATCGGCACCTCCATGATCCTCACCCTCGTCACCATGGCGGGGGCGACGGTGATGCATGCCGGCACCAACCATCTGGTCGACGTCGTCCTCGCCCTGATCCTGATGGTGGGTGGGGTGATCGGCGCGCAATTCGGGGCCCGGGCCGGGCAGAAGATCCGTGGCGAGCAGCTGCGGCTGCTGCTCGGCATTCTCGTGCTGCTGGTGGGCCTGCGGTTCGCGTTCGACCTCGTGCTGCAGCCGGACGAGTTGTTCTCGCTGCGTCCGATCGAGGGCCGGCTATGAGGTTCTGGCGTCTCACCGGGTTCGCGGCGGCTCTGGCCGCACTCGCGGCGGCTGCTCCGGCGCATGCGGAGCGTCTGGTGGTCTCGCTCTCGGCCCACCGCGTGTTGATCAATTCGAGCTTTACCGGAGCCGAGCCGGTGCTGTTCGGCGTGATCGAGCGCGATGCCGCAGCGGCGACCCGGCACAGCGGGTACGACGTGGTCGTGACGGTTACCGGGCCGCGACAGGAGGTCGTCACCCGGCAGAAGCAACGGGTGCTCGGGGTCTGGGTCAATGCGCGATCGCGGACGTTCTCCGACGCCCCGGCGTATCTGGCGGTGCTCTCCAACCGGTCGTTGGCGGCAATCGCCCGCGCCGACACGCTGCAGCGATTGCAGATCGGGGCCGCGCGGACGCCGATGGCTTCCGACGCCGCGGACGACCCGGCAACGGACGCATTCCGCGCGGCTTTCCTGCGACTCAATCGGGAGCACGGGCTTTACCGCGAAGAGGCGAATGCGATCACCTTCCTGACCCCTGAGCTGTTTCGCGCCGCCATCGAGCTGCCGGCCAATGCGCCCATCGGCAATTACGAAGAGATCGTGAAGGTCGGTTTCGAGCAGTTCATCGCCAGCGCCGCGCGCGAGCATGGGCTCGCCTACGGGCTTGCCACCGCCACGCTGGCGCTCCTGACCGGCTGGGCCGGCGCCGTCGTGTTCCGCCGCGATTGAGTCGGCTGCGGCTTTTTAGGCCAATTCCGCTCAAAAACCGCGGAAATCTGCATAGGATTTTGAAAAAATTTCCTGCCGGTGCAACCGGTTAACCCGATTCAATTCGCCAAAATACATCTTGTGGACGGTAGTCTCAAGTTTTCAATTTATGCGTGCTAACTCGTGCTGAACGCCCCACGTGCTTAAGCCGTATCGTGCGCGATCCCGAACGGGCAACTCTACAGATCTATTGGCTCCACGCCGAGCAGCGTTCAGACACAGTTCAGTTTTACACGCGCCGAGCCGCAGCCGTGGAGTTTGGTGAGCCGGTACGGTGAAGGCCGCCGCAACACAATGGGTAAACTAGAGTAAGCTTTCAGTCAGACCAGGAAAGGAGCCGCAGTGACGCCGCGTATTGCCAAGATCAAGAGGGTTGTCGGCACCGTTAGCTATGGAGACCTCGCCGAGGCCACATCGCAACTGGAACCACTGAACTGGAGCCCCCAAAGACGTTACGGCGACATGAGATCGACGTGACTGCGTTAGTGTGTTCCAGTGGCGCGGGCAATGAGAACGTTTTCGAGAGCGAGAGCAACACCGTGGACATGGTTAGGGCACTGACGGACCGTCGCGGTATGCACTTCCATAGCGCACCGTTGACCCGATAGAAACCGCTGCCACAGCACTATTTCGGAAGGGGCCACAACGCCCCGCCCACGCGGGCTCGGAATGCGTGGTCGCCCCCTCCGGGGAATGGGAAAACAATGCGCAGGCCGGCAATGAGCTCGACGCTGTGGGGGCCGCTCTGCGCACACAGTGGAGGGGTTGGCAAGCTTCAATCGGCAGTTTACATTGTGGCGGAGGACCTGCTGGTTGCCCATGAAAGACTGGCTAAACCCACTTCCTGCAGAAACCGTGATTGGCGCCATCGTCGGGGCGGTGTTAGGCTCCATTTTGGAGCGCAACGACTACCTGACCATCCCAACTTGGCTGCAATCATTTTTTGCGCTTCAGTACATCGGGTTGATTGTTGCATTCGGTGTGTGCGCTCACTTTTATTGCGCGGCAACTTTGCTAAAGAAGCACCGCATTTCGGTATGGTTTCGCAGTGGCTGCATTCTTGTCATAGTCATCATGCTCCTATCGTACCCAAAACATCTTGGCATCGGGCCGGACTCCACAATCAACTTCTTGCCCCATGAGTACAACGCGTTGTTATCGGGAGTGCTGGTTATTTGGGTCATTACGTTGCGGGTCTTGACCGCGGTGAAGATAGTGAACGAGGAGGTAACGCCTTGAACATTCCATTCTTCATCTTCGAGGGGCTTACACTTGTCGTGGTGCCGGCGATCATTGCTGTAGGTCTCAGGCTTATTGTCAAGGATGTAAGGAGCACAGAGGAACAGAAGCGAGTCGAAAGCGAGAAAGTCAAAGCGCAGCAACGAGCCATATTTGAAGGGCGTTTCGAGGTAGTCGAGCAGTCCCCTCATGCACGAGAGTCTATTCTTAGAAGGAGATGGAGTCGATTAATTCAGCAGCAGCATGGGGACCCTTTGGGAGTGGTTGAGATACCCCTTAGTCCTGCAAAAGTGTACTGGGAATCCGGAGGATGGGAACCAACAAGCTGGAGAGAACCGCGAGACCGTCTTCCTCCTAAATCACAATGGAGGCAGTAGGTGTCTGATACCTCCGCACGCCAGGGTGAGCAAACCACGTCAGCATCTGACGGTAAGGAGCAAAAACGCGAGGCGCGGTATCGAGCAGCTCGGCGAAAATTTAACGAGGCCACGACCATTGGAGACGTTCAGGTCTTTTTTCGAGCGTGGCAATCCTGGCTCATTTGGCCGGACCGGAAGATGGTTGCCCCAGTCTCGCGAGTTTACATCGGAGACTCTCTCGGGAATGTGGTTTTCAATCGCTCCTTAGTTCTTTCCACGATGGCCGATCTAATAAGCGACCTGACTCAAGTAATCCAATCAGATGTTAAAGACATAACCGAAATGTCTGGGTACAAACTGAGTTTGCCTGGGGAACGAACTGAGATGTTGGTTACCTTGCGAGAAGCTCGAGAGGGCATTTCTCAGATTCTGGATACCTTAGAAAAGAATGATTTAATCAGAGGCACGAGCGACGTCGAGGAGGAGACGTCAGCCAAACCTGATAACGAGGCTCCTGCTTCCTGAGAGGCGCGACGGTCCTGCGGTTAGACAAAGCAACTACAAGCGGAGCAGCCGCGAGGCTTTAGCCCCCCGGTTTTCAAAGTCGTTTATACAAAGACCCCGGGAGGCCCAGCCGCCTGGGCCGGAGTTTCCTGGGGACCAATATTATATTGGGCCCGGCTCGCCGAGTTCGGGATAATGGCCGCCCATGGGAGGTTAACGGTCGCGGATCAGGTCCGGGCCAGGCTCCGCTGTCGGGAGGGGGGCGCGATCCCCTCCCCATCCCTCCGCTTTTCAAGGGGAGGGATGGAGATTGCGGCTCGCAACAGAATAACCACTATCGCGGCCATGAGCTGAAACAGCGGAAAATTCACCATGCGCCGTATCGGAGCGACCAGCAGCTTGATCAAAGCCATGGAAATCGTCTCAAAACATCGAGCCAGGCGGGAACTTTCGCATCCGGCAACTTACTCAGCCAACTTCGATCTCTTCCTCGGGAAGAAAGTGCTTCGACACCACCAATCCGATGATCAGAATCGGTGTAGCGAGAAACGCGCCAATCGGACCCCACAGCCACGTCCAGAATGCCAGAGCCAAAAAGACGATCAAGGGGCTCAGGCGGAGATTGCGGCCGACGATGTTCGGCGTCACGAAGTGACCTTCGATCGTCGTCAGCGCGGCAAAGAAAATCGGCGCAGTCAATGCGTATCCAAGTGACGGGAAAATCACCAGTCCAACGCAGAACAGCACGAAAACCATGACCGCGGGGCCGATATACGGCACATAATTTAAAATAAAAGCGAGAACTCCCCATAGAACCGGATTGGGAAATCCCATCAGGTAAACGGCGATTGCCGTGATCAGCCCCACGCCCATGTTCACGACGCTCACCGTGCCCATGTAGCGCGTGAGATTATGTTCAATATCATCCAAAATGCGCAATGTCCGCAATCGAGCATCTCGGTTCCGCGAAAGAAGCACCAGGTACGCACGCAGTCCGGGGCCGCCCATAAGAAAGAAAAACAAGGTCCCGAAAAACAGCACGAGTTCGCCTATGGCCGGTGTCAGGAGCGACAAACCAGGTTGGATGAAGTTGGTGATGTTGATCCCCAGGCCGGAATCCCCTCCTTTGCCTCGAGAAATGACATTTTGCAGGTCACGAATTGCTGCGATCGGACGTTCCAGGATTTGCAGCTTGTTGCGGATCGTTGCGGCGATTTCCGGCGCTTTGCCGATCCACTCGATGACGGGGGCCGACAGCAGGACAATTGCAAGGTTGAGCAAGACGACGAAGAGCGCGACCGCCACAGCAGCGAAAAGCCAATGCGGAACATGGTGACGCGAGATGCGGCTGGAGATCGGGCCGAACATCGTTGCGATGACCAGTGCCGAGACGATTGGAAGCAGGAGGGCCCGTGCCAGATCCAAAAAGGCTGCGAACAGCAATATGAAGATGCCGATGCTTGCCCCTTGCGCAGCCGTCCTCCAGAAGGTGTCCGTGCCGGGAGCCGACCCGGGATCGACGACAGCGCGGCGCAAGCGACTCAACGGGCCTGATGATCGAGGAGCCTCATCCGCGACCAGCCGCGGCTCGTCGCACAAACCGAGGCGCAGCACGTCGCGGCACG
>WNGP01000198.1_pt1 | contig 57247 bp, 46 predicted proteins | sample 5407671 | NCBI WGS metagenome assembly WNGP01 (sample SAMN13153381, study PRJNA577476) | soil metagenome | isolation source: 40 cm soil or saprolite under Garry oak tree replicate 2 | place: USA:California | collected 2016-06-15 | reverse complement strand
TCGACCAATGTCACTTCATTGATCGAGTCCACCTTATAAAAAGCCGGTTCGAAAGATGATCCTGCCGTGCTTGACCCACTCATGTGAGCCTGCCCGGCTTGTGCGTTTATGTCCATGATACGTCCTTTCTGTACGAAGAGTGGGGTATGCTGCAATAGTACTATTGCAGTGGCATTGTAGCATCGCCGAACCGTGCTGGCAAGATCACAAATCCCTCTGCTCATCGACAGTTGTATACCTTTTTTGTAGTCATTCGTAACAAAGAAGCTCTTGCAAGATAAGAACAAACGTGCTAAGCTATCCCCATGAGGTTGTCGGGCTACGCAACAAAGATCGGGATCAGTTACAACATCCCAAGATCGGTCACATTGTGGTGGAGCACAAGGATCGAGCCATCCGCTTTGGAGTGGCCTACATCCAGACGCTACTCGCCTTGCAGGGACAGGAACAGGTGATCGTCCACACCTATGATACGGCCGAAGACGATCTGGTGGCCGAATTCGTGACCATCATCACCTCCTTCTACGCCCGCAGGCGCGCTAAATGGAAGACAGAACAAGTGCTGGCATCGGGTCGCCAGGCAGCAGGTATCGCCAAGTCCTGGAGGACCAATCGTCAAGCCGCCTATGATGCCCATGTAGAAGACTTGGTGAACTGGAAGCTCGCACAGGAGCAGAACCCAGACCCTAAGCGCAAGGCCCTCCACGCGCGCACGATCAACACCTCGACAACTCTCACCAAGCGTAAAGGCGTCTGGTGGCTCACCTTGAGTTTTGATGAGGACGTTCCTCTTCAAACGCAGCCATCAGCCCCTCGCGTGGGTGTCGATGTGGGGAACGCCAATTTCATCACGACCTCGACGGGCAAGCATTACGGTACGTTTCATGGCGAACTGGCGAAGCGGCACGAGCGTGACCGAGAGAAGCGGCGGCGCAAAGCGAAACTCCGCGCCTGTTTGAAGAAGAAGGGGGTGGGAAAGCTCCCCCCGACCAGAGCACATTTTTCTGTATGAAGCGGCATGATGAATGGGAGCAGAAAAATGGGGCATTTGTAGTATGTCCCCCCCATCCAGTTGGGCCTCTGGGACCACCCGGCGACTTCAACGGACGTAGGTTAACGAAACCATGCCAAATGCCATATTTGGCTATGGCGTAGACAACTATAATAGACTCCAGGACTACCGTGTTACAGGTCAATTTGTCAATCGTTAAAAAAGACAGCGTGCCGACTTGTGTATCGAGGTATGATATGCCTGGTGATGTAAAAGCGGCACATACCTCAAAGATCTCAGCGCATACGTTTTCTTAAGATAATATGGTACAGTACAAAAAATACGTCTCACCAAAACCTGCCGCAGGATGCCCCGCATTCACGCGTGGGGAGGAATGCGGCGTTCCTTGTTCGGGGGTGGGGGCCGAGATGTTCATCAGCATTTCCGCGCTTTCCAACTCCTGTGAAATCTCGTATACTTGTTCTATGAAACAGACCATCGTTGCCAAGCTCAAATTGCGCACGACATCGGAGCAGTTCGCCGCCCTGCGCCAGACCCAACTGGCGTACCGTGATGCGCTGAACTATGTCAGCCGCTATGCTTTCCAGCATGGGAAGATGAGCAACAAGCTGGCCCTTCAGGATGGCACGTACCACGAGATACGGGCGCGTTTTGGCCTTCCCGCACAGATGGCGTGTTCTGTGCCTCGCCAGGTCGGTGCGACCTACACAGCCTTGTGGACGAAGGCCAAGCAGAATGCCGCGCACCGCAAGGCCGGCCACACGAAAAAGCGCTACAAGGGACTGGACCAGCCCCCAAAGTTCGTCTCTCCCACCTTGCAATACCATGTGGGCCATGACTATAGCTTCAAGACGGAGCGCCGCGTGAGCATCCTGACGCTTTCCGGTCGGGTCATTGTCTGCTACACCGGCTACGACAAGCACGTCGCCCTGATACAGAAGTCGGCCCACATCGGAGCCGCCAAGCTCTGGTATGACAAGTCCAGGAAGCAGTTCTATTTGCTCGTCTCCCTGGAGATGGACGTGGCAGACCCCACAGCAGGGACCCATAGCAGTGTGGTTGGGATAGACGTAGGAGAGCGCTATCTAGCGGTCTCGACCGATACCCAAGACCACACTGCCTTCTTTTCTGGCAGCGCAGTCCGCGCCAAAGCCGACCACTATGCGAGATTGAGAAAGCGGTTGCAACGCAAAGGCACTCGCTCTGCTACCCGACGACTCATCGTCATCAGCGGGCGAGAGAGACGGTTGAAGCAAGCTGCCAACCACATGATCAGCCGACGTATCGTGGAACGCTACCCACAGAGCATGCTTGGCCTGGAAGACCTGACAGGCATCCGCCAGCGAACGAGGCGCAAGCATGGGAAGCGAGCCAGCAAGAAACGGCGGAAGGCCAACCGCCACACCAGCCAGTGGGCCTTCGCCGAGTTGCACAGCTACCTCGCCTACAAAGCAGCACGGGCAGGGAGTATAGCGGTAAAAGTGGATGCCCACTACACCAGCCAGGCGTGCCCCCGCTGCGGGTATACGGCGAAAGCCAACCGCCCCGGCAATGGACTCCTGTTTGTGTGTCAAACCTGTCATTACGCGCTGCATGCCGACCTGGTCGGCGCCAGAAATGTGACCTTGCGAACGTTGCTCGTGCGGCAAGACTGGACGAGTACGGGGCGGTTGTCAATCGTCCCTGATGTGTCAAGCGATGAAGCCAAAGCTGCGCGGCGCTCTCGCTATGCAGAGTTGCGGTGGAGCTTAGACACAAGCCCCGCCCTTTAGGGCTGGGGTAATTGACACCTGAATATGTAATACATTTACCGTCTTAATACGTTTTAGGGATAGAAGAAACTACTCTCTCCATAGCAAGGAGATCTAACATGCGAGAGGCAAGCCTTATCCACATCCGACTCTTATTGCTCATTCCTACCCGGCTGTTCCCAAACGATATCGTTACCCTGCTTGTCGGCGGCGCATCTGCCTTTGTGCTTGCCTTCGTTTTCACATTTGTGGTGAAAGCCTTCTGCTTCAAGGTAGGATGGCTGGATTACCCGGCTCCACGCCGCGTGCACAAAAGGCCTGTCCCCCGTCTTGGCGGTATTGCTATGTTCCTGGCGTTTGTTGTGGCGTCGCTGCTCTTCTATGCTCCTGGCGTCAACTCCAATCCCACTGAAATCTCAATCTACTGGTTACTCCTGGTGGCCTCTGCCCTGATGGTGATCGTTCACGCCTACGATGATGTCAAGGGGCTCAAACCAACGACCAAGTTGATCGCCCAGTCCATCGCCGTCATCATCGTCATAGGACCCTGGATACCGACCTTTCGCGGCGTACTCCTGTACACCTTTAGCAATCCGTTTTACCACTTCCATATTCCCTGGCTGCATGAACCCAATATCTACCTGTTTATGCAGCACGCCGATTTCAGTTTCTTCGCCATTCCCGCCGTCTTGTTGACCTGGTTCTGGATCGTTGGCATGATGAATACTGTCAATTTGATCGATGGCCTGGATGGACTGGCAACCGGTGTTGTAGGCATTACCGCGCTCTTTATTACTATCATCAGCTTTCTACTCGGTCAGGAGAGCATCGCCATCCTCTCCGCCGTCTTCACCGGGGCCGTGTTTGGCTTCTTACCGCATAACTGGAATCCCGCGAAGATTTTCATGGGCGATAGCGGCTCCATGTTCCTGGGGTTGGGACTGGCGGTCTTATCAATCATGGGAGGCGCGAAGCTGGCCCTGGCCTTGATGGTGCTCGGCATTCCCATTCTCGACCTGGCCGTCGTCGCGTTTAACCGCATTCGCCGGGGACAATCTCCCTTGCACTATGACACCACCCACCTGCATTATCGTATGAAAGCAACCGGGCTAAGTGTGAAGCAGATCTGCCTGCTCTTCTACGGCCTGACCATTATGTTCGGCTTGCTGGCGCTGCGTCTCGATCGCATCTTCAAGTTCATCGGACTTGGCCTGGTGGGTTTGACCATGCTCGGCCTTATTCTGTGGGTTGAGCAACGCCTGCGCCAACGTGGATTGCCTATTCGACCCGAAGGTCCTCCGCCCGAACTAACTCCCGGCGGAGGCGAGAAAATGTCGACTGACAACATGGCCTGTAATGGCCAGTCAGATGCCCCGGACGTAGGGAACAAAGTACACGCTACCGTTACTCCCCCCTTAACGGGTTCATAGTGACTACTCCGCACGCCCTAAAGGGACAGCGGCTTCTCAGAGCTTGCACGCTGAGCTACGCGGACACCCGCGACGTAGCGAATGCCCGTGGGGGGAGCCATCACCCCAACTACTGGGCCCAGACCCAGATACCTGCGCCTGATGTTGCACGCGCCCACTGCGTCCCGATGCCCACGCCACCTGCATGTTTTGTTGCTGCAGCTGAAGACGCGTCCGTCTGGACTGCTCTTGCGTCGATGGTCGCACATGGGGCACGTCCTGCTGGTGTAGCTCTCCTCTTGCAGGGCGACGCGCATGCCCACCCGCTGCGCCTTGTAGGTGAGCTTGTGCCGCACAGAACCAAAGGACCACTGATGCAGTTTCTGATTCGTGGTGGGGCCAACATCTAACTCTCGCCTGATGTCCCTCACGTCACCGATGACAAGCCTCTGCACCCCTTCAGCTCGCAGGGTGGAGATCAACGCGCTCGTCTGCTTATGTTCGACATCTTTGATCTGATGCTTGATCTTCCTGAGTTGTTTCTGCTTCGATCGGATCAGGAGCTTGCGCCGTTTGCTTCCTTTCTGCTTGGCAGCAATCCTGCTCTCTAGTTTCGCTTTGAGCTTGTTTTGATACTGCCGCTTGCTGCGCAGGAGCCGCCCATTGAGCAGGTGGCTGTGCTGGCCGTCATGGGAGACGGCGATATGCACCTCGCCAAGATCGATCCCGGCTGTGTGCAACCTGCGACGCTGATCGAAGTCTTGTGGCTCCTCTTCGCTGAGCTCATCCCCGATCTTGTAGGTGGCAATCGCCTCGTAGCCCGTTCCCGTCCAGCGGATGACGACGGTTTGCGGCAGGGCATGTGTCCAGGGCAGCAGGAGCGGCCTGTTTCCCTGGCCATTGGAGAGTCTGAGCATCCCGCCGCTGAGTTGCATGGCACTGCGCTTGTATTCGATCCGGAAATACCAACGACGCTTGCTGGGCGGTCTGGCGTGCGCATCCGTTTTGCGCCGCTGTCTCCACGATGCCAGGGAAGCAAAGAACGCCTGGACACAGGCATCGGAGGTATGGGCATGCAGTTTGGGGGAGCTAAAGAGGCGCATGAGATGTTTCGCTTGCAACCAGATGCCTTTGCGCCGCACCGTCCGCCAGAAGAAGACCAGCGTTCGGCTATAGAGTTCTCCGCATTCGTGGGACAACTCCTGCAGGTAGGCGTTCTTGCCGATGTGGACGCGGCGCACATCATAGAGTGGTTTGGTCTTGGCTGCTGGCTGCTCTTGGCTCATGTGTCTCAATTCTTTCCGGCCTTGCCGGAACCGGAAAAGCCGATGAGAACCCCGCCTTCCCCAGGGTACGGTCAAGACGATAATCACCAGAGCAATGATTGCCGGCGCTGCATAGATATCTTCAAAGTCATGAAAAAAATCCTTTCCCGCGTAACGGATACAGGGGCCACCTGCAATAGCGGCCGTATACTATACATCTGGGAAAGAACCTGCGCTTACAGGAAAAAAAGGGCCAGCACAGGCTAGCCCGCTGTAATCTCCTTCGAGTGGCGAGCATTTTCCAGGGCCGCTTCTTCTGTAAACATGCGCTTCAAAAAGTAGCCCGTGTAGGATTGCTCATTCTCCGCCACGTCTTCTGGAGTTCCCTCGGCAATGACCCGCCCACCGGCGTCTCCGCCATCTGGTCCTAAATCGATGAGCCAGTCCGCGCTTTTGATCACTTCCAGGTTATGTTCGATCACCACAATCGAGTTGCCCGCGTCGACAAGACGCTGCAAGACCTGCAGAAGACGATCCACGTCTGCAAAATGCAACCCGGTGGTTGGCTCATCCAGGATATACAGGGTGCGCCCCGTCGCTCGCTTAGACAGTTCTGTCGCCAGCTTGACGCGCTGCGCCTCGCCGCCAGATAAAGTTGTCGCCGGCTGCCCCAGGCGCATATAGCCCAGACCCACATCGTTCAGCGTCTTCATTTTATTGTAGATCGAGGGAACATTGGCGAAAAAGCTCGACGCCTCTTCTACCGTCATATCCAGTACATCGGCGATGCTCTTGCCCTTGTAGTGAATCTCCAGCGCCTCGCGATTGTAGCGTTTCCCTTTACATACCTCGCACGGCACATACACATCGGGCAAGAAGTTCATCTCGATCTTGACGATACCCTCACCCTTACAGGCTTCGCAGCGCCCACCCTTGACATTAAAGGAGAAACGACCCGGCAGGTACCCTCGAATACGCGACTCCGGCACCTGCGCAAACAGATCGCGAATGCCCGTGAAAGCATTGGTATACGTCGCGGGATTCGAGCGCGGCGTGCGACCAATGGGTGACTGATCGATTTCGATGATTTTATCCAGGTATTCTATGCCCTCGATCGCGTCATGCGCTCCTGGTTTATCATGCGCGCGATAGAGCGAGTGGGCTATCTTGCGATAGAGAATATCCGTAATCAGCGTACTCTTACCAGAACCAGAAACACCGGTCACCACCACAAATTTCCCCAGGGGAATCTCAACGTCTATGTTCTTCAGATTGTTCTCGCGCGCTCCCTTGACGAGTAGCGACTTACCATTGCCCTCGTGCCGCTTTTCTGGCAAAGTAATGCGCCTGCGTCGCGAAAGGTAATCGCCGGTAATGGAGTCGGGATTGGCGATAATCTCTTTGTAAGTCCCTTCCGCGACCACCTTCCCGCCGTGTTCACCGGCGCCTGGGCCAATGTCAATGATGTGATCGGCGGCCCGCATGGTATCCTCGTCATGCTCAACCACCAGCAGGGTATTCCCGAGGTCACGTAACCGCAGCAGCGTCTTTATCAGGCGCGCATTGTCACGCTGGTGCAGTCCGATGCTTGGTTCATCCAGGATGTACAACACGCCCATCAGACCGGAGCCGATCTGCGTTGCCAGGCGAATACGCTGCGCCTCACCACCGGAAAGACTGGCGGCGGCGCGGTCCAGGCTCAGGTAATCCAGACCTACATCCACCAGGAATTGCAGCCTGGCCCGTATCTCTTTCAACACTTGCCGCCCAATAAAACGCTCGCGCTCGGTCAATGTCACTTCGACCATTGGACCGAGCGGATCAATGGGTGTCAGTGGATCGGCCAAAGCAGGGACAGTAGTAACACCTTTACCATTCTTCTTACCATTACCATTCAATGCATACACATTGGATGGAGTGGGCAGCGATGCCGCATCTGCTTCCAGTTCCTGGAAGAAGCGCTGCGCATTCACAATTGAGAGCCGCGTCACCTGCACGATATTGTGCCCGCCCACCGTCACCGCCAGCGGCTCAGGTTTCAAACGTGCGCCGTGACAATCGGGACAGATGCGCGCCGACATATACGCCTCAATCTCCTCTCGAATGCTCTCGCTATCGGTCTGCTTGTAGCGGCGATCAAGGTTGGGTATGACTCCCTCAAAGTTAATGGTATAGCTGCGCGTCCCACCGTGCTGCGGCGTATAGCGAATCGTCAACGGTTCAGAGGTACCGTATAGCACGGCCTTGCGCTGCTCCTCCGTCAGATCACGCCATGGAGTATGCAAACTGAACTGGTACTTCTTCGCCAGCGCATCAAGAATAGCTGCATGCCACTGGCTGCCGTTCACGACCTTGCTCCAGGGCGCGATCGCTCCTTCCAGCAGGCTTAGCTCGGGATGCGTAACAACCAGCTCCGCGTCAATCTCCTGCTGCGTTCCCAGTCCGGTGCAGGTTGGACATGCGCCGTGCGGGCTATTAAAGCTAAAGGTGCGCGGCGCAATTTCCGGCAGGCTGATGCCGCAGTACACGCAGGCAAATCTCTCCGAGAACAGAATCTCTTCCCCATCAACGATGGAAACCAGTACCACACCATTTCCCAGCTTCAACGTCGTCTCCAACGAATCGGCAACGCGCTGCCGGAAATCCCGGTCAACTTCCTCCACCGGCTCGGGAGTATTTTCGGGCGCAATGAATTGCGCCCCTACGCCATCCATCTCATCCCTATCCGCGTTCACATCATATAGCGCCGGACGTTCCGCCACCTTCTTGTAGGGGCGCAATTCGTTCCTTGCAGCCTGCCTGACCGCAGGTAGAGACGCAGTCTCGTTGGCAGGCTGGCTATCAATAGGTTCGCCAACATTGCGCCCTTGTCCCCGGCGAATTACCAACCGGTCAACCACCACTTCAATGGTATGTTTTTTCTGCTTATCGAGTTCGATCTCGTCGCCCAGATCGTAAATCGTGCCATCGACACGCACGCGCACATAGCCCGCGCGCCGCATCTCTTCGAAGATTTGCTTGTATTCGCCCTTGCGTCCCTGCACCAGGGGTGCAAGCAGCAAAATACGCGACCCCTCCGGCAGATTGAGTACCGCGTCTACAATTTGCTGGATCGTCTGCTGGGTTACTTCCCGTCCACACTTGGGACAATGCGGATGGCCAACACGCGCATAGAGCAGGCGCAGATAGTCATAAATCTCGGTCACGGTACCAACCGTGGAGCGGGGATTATGCGTTGTGCCTTTCTGGTCGATAGAGATAGCAGGAGACAGTCCGTCGATATGATCGACGTCGGGCTTCTCCATCTTATCCAAAAATTGGCGGGCATAGGCAGACAACGACTCAACATAGCGGCGTTGTCCCTCGGCAAAAATGGTATCAAAGGCCAGGCTACTCTTGCCTGACCCTGAGAGGCCGGTAATCACCACCAACCTATCACGGGGAATAGTGACATCAATATTTTTCAGGTTATGTTCGCGGGCGCCGCGTATAACGATTTTATCCTGGGGCATACAACTAGACCACCCATCACGCAGATGTATCATTCCTTGTACACCTGCTAAATTTGATACAAACGTTCGATATCGAGATTATACCATACTCTCTGAGGCGAGAGGTTCTCAAACACCAGGAAGATAATGGCACTCGTAAAGATGAGACGTTTTGACACACTTCTATATATTAGAACGCAAAAGGACGTAGCCTTTATTTCCTAATGGTCGTGTTCTCTGCCTACAGACTTGACTATACCAGCTAATTCCTGACACCTTGTGTCATAAAGAAAACATCCTGCTTAAATAGGCCATATTTCCTAGCAAGGTAGCCAGAATTCGTCCGATAATACTACACTAGAAACAACCTGATCACCAATCAACCAGGTAGCTGAATGCGGCTCACGCGTCGTAACTTTCGGATAACACATATCGTATAATGAGGTAGAAGCGGCACATACTCATCAAATCAACCCGATTCGCCTGGGGGAGATGCATGAAACCAGAACTTGATTTTGAAAAAAAATATCGCCTGGTGCGTGAGGTGATTGAAACGATCGTCCTCACCATCCTCATGTTTCTGGTCATTCGCTTTGCCGTGCAAAACTTCAACGTTGAAGGCACCAGTATGGAACCCAGCCTGCACGATACCGAACTCATCCTGGTAGACAAATGGACGTACCTGTTCCACCCGCCCCAGCGTGGCGATGTGATCGTCTTTGTCGCTCCACCGGACCACAACCTGGATTATGTCAAACGTATTATCGGCATACCGGGCGATAGAATCACCATCGATAACACAACGGTCATTGTCGACGGCGTCACCCTGAAAGAGACCTACGTTGACCCTGCCAACCAGGGTAACATCTTCAACTATAAGAACATCCATAACATGCTTGTTCCACCCAACAAGTATTTCGTCCTGGGCGATGATCGCATACGCAGTTCTGATTCAAGGGATTGGGGATTTGTGCCACGCAACAATATCATTGGGCGTGCCGCTCTTGTCTACTGGCCGCTTCATGAGGATAACTACGGCTTCCTCCCCAACGTCTCACCGGTCTTTGCCAGTGTCCACCTGCCCGGAAGCACCTCCTACTATTCGAATGATGGGATCATCACCGGTGGAGCAAATCTGTTCTTGCTGCTGCTCACCCCTGTCGTTTTCTTCGCATTCACTCTGAACCAGAAGCAGCGCTTCCGTCGAAAACATTCAACCGTGTCCCAATTGAAAGAGCCAGACTTCCCCGTTTCGTAGGGACCCGGCCCCCTGCCCTCATCCACACTTCCCCCTGTCCCTACACCTGGGAAAAACCCTCCCGGTGTAAGCCCTGGCGGTCGCCCCGGCCATCTTTCACAGACCCTGCCTCTGTCAGTCTCACCCAGGCAGGTGTATGGTTTTGCATCATCGTCACCCGATTTCCTCTCATCATGTCCTAGCAAGCGAGCGAAGAGGCTCTGGAAGGAGAAAAAGGAAGAGGTTGCTTGAGAAGCTTCACAGGCGTCATACTGAGGGAAAAAAGCGAGGTGAAGCTACTATGGAAGTCGATTGGATCGCCGACCGGGCCACCCTGCGCAGCCTGGCCCGTGAACATCCCGAATGGACCCAACAGGATCTCGCTGAGGCTGTGGGTCGCTCCTTCAGTTGGGGAAAGCCAGTGGCTGAAGCGATTGCGAGAGGCTCCGGCCGATGATCTGCAGGTGCTGTTTTCGCACTCTCGTGCCCATCACAGCCCCTATCCCCAGATCCCTGCTCGTATCGTCCAGCGGATTGAGGAGATTCGCGAACACCCGCCTGAGAACCTCCAGCGAACACCAGGTCCCAGAGCGATTCTGTACTACCTGCATCGAGATCAGGAGTTGCAGGCGCAAGGCTTGTCCCTTCCGCGTTCCACCCGCACCAGCTGGCGCATCTTGCGCCAGCTCGGATGTATCCTGGATCCACCTGGTCGCCATCATCGACCACAGCATCGCCCCGAGCCCATGGAAGAGATCCAACTCGATTTCAAGGATGCGACCAGCGTGCCACCTGATCCTGATGGCAAGCAGCAGCATGTCGTGGAAATTTGTAATGTTGTGGATGCCGGAACCTCTACCTGGCTCATGGCCGAGGCCCGCCCGGATTTTCACGCGGAGAGCGCGGCTTCCAACGGTGGTACAGTTTCTCATCCACTATGGGTGTCCTCCTCGCATGACCTTTGACCGCGATACGCGCTGGGTCGGCAGCTACGGCCTGCGTCATTTTCCCTCCGCATTCTGCCGCTTCTTGTTGTGCCTGGGCATTCAGCCCACTATCTGTCCGCCACGCCGACCGGACAAAAATGCCTATGTCGAGCGGCTGCACCGCACGCTCAACCAGGAATGGGGGCCTCGTTCATCTGCCCAGCACGCTTGGGGAGGTGCGAGAGGCCACCAAGAGCTTCCTGTGGCATGGCAACCAGGAGCGACCGCAAGAGGCGAACGGCCTGTGGCAATCGGCCACCACAGGTCGCCTTTCCCAGCCTGCCTGCGCTGCCGCCCTTGCCCGAACGAGTCGACCCAGATCGCTGGCTCGATGCCATCCATGGGCGGGGGTTTTCCCGCAAAGTGGGCACTGACGGGGGGGTGGATGTCGATGACGAGCACTACTCCATCCAGCAGGCACTGGCTGGTCAACGCGTCGTGCTGTTGGTCAGTGCTCCTGATCGAAGCTTTGCGGTCTGGCTGGAGGGCCGTCTGATCAAGTCGCTTCCCATCAAGGGTCTGGTTGGCCAGCAGATCAAACCTCGCCACGGATGGTTTACAAATCCTGGCAGTGACGATGACCGATAGCCTCAAATAAGCTCTCCCTTTTGTCTCACTTACTCATTTCACATGAAGAAAAATGAGATTTTGATTTTGACATGAGTTTTGAGATAGCTCAGCCGTTCATGCCGCGCTTGCCCTTCTGATGCGCTCCGGTTCTCTCGAACCGGAGCCGTTTGTCGCAAGAAACGGTGGATTCTGAGATGCTCTTTTTTGAATATTGCCTGAAATGTCTACGGGTGATTATTTTGCCATTGTGAGGGGTGCAGAGCCGTAGACAGCCGCGAGAGCAGATCGGATCGTCACGACGAGAGGCACGCTCCTTGCGCGTTGGCCTCCTCTTTGATATACTCCCTGGTGTTGGGAGGAATTGAGGGCAGTTGGGAACAACGCGCACGCAGGGAAGGCTTTATGTCCAGATTACCTCTTCACGCGCTCATCTGGTCCTCCGAGCAGAGCCTGTACGAGCTGTACACGCAGGGCCAGCTCAAGCAGCGTTTTCGACCAGCAGAGGAAGCCGCGTGGCTCGCCTGGCTCCGCGAGATGTCCTCCTTTGCCTTCCACGGAAGAGGAGGCTCTCTCAATCTCTACCTGGAGCAGAGGCCACGCGGGGGAGCGTACTGGTATGCCTACCATACCAGCCGAGGTCGCACCCGCAAGCGCTATCTCGGACGGACGGAGACCCTCTCGCTGGCTCATTTGGAGGAGACGGCGCAGATGCTCTTGCCCGAGCAGCAGCCCGCGCAGGCGCTCGACCAGGGGATGCTAGTGCTCTCCAGCAAGCTCACTCCGCCGCGCCTGCCGAGCGCGCTGGTGGAGCGCGAACGCTTGCTTACCGCGCTCGATGGGGCGCTTTCCACCCCGCTGACGCTGCTCTCGGCCTCGGCGGGGTGGGGCAAAACCACGCTGCTCTCCACCTGGGCGAGCTGGCATCAGGCGCAGGTTGCCTGGCTCTCGCTGGACGAACTGGACACTAGCCCGACCCGCTTCTGGGTCGCGCTGATCGCCGCCTTGCGCCGCTGCCCCAGCCTGGCAGCGAACTTTGGGGAAATAGCCGTAGAGCTGCTCCGATCCCCCCAGCCTCCGCCGCTTTCCTCCTGTCTTTCCGTCCTGCTCCATGAGCTGGAAAGCTGCGAGGCGCATTCTGCTCCCCTCGTGCTCATGGTGGATGATTATCAGGTGATCAGCGATCCGGCCATTCACGAGGGAATGCGCTTCTTCCTGGAGCATCTGCCTGCCTCCCTGCATCTGATCCTCTCCAGCCGTGTCGACCCGGACCTGCCGCTGGCGCGGCTTCGGGTGGGGGGGCAGATGACCGAGATCCGCGCGGACGAGCTGCGCTTCAGCCTCGAAGAGGCGAACGACTATCTCGGCCACATGCTCTCCCCCACGCTCTCCGCAGAAGAGGTGAACCATCTGTTGGACTACGTGCAGGAGGAGATCCTGGCGCGCCTGCCCACCAGCGTGCGCGACTTTTTGCTGCACACCGCCATCCTCTCGCGCCTGGACGCCTCCGTATGCCAGGCGGTGACCGCCGCACCCACACAAACAGCCAGCCAGCAGCTGCTTCTGTTCCTGGAACGCAACAATCTCTTTCTGGTGCCCCTGGACGAAGAGCGGCGCGGCTATCGGCTGCATGATCTCTTTCGTGAAGCGATGCTGGTGTATCTCCACACCAGCCACCCGGAACTGGTGCCGCTCTTGCACCGTCGGGCCGCCAGCTTTTATGAAGCCCAAGGGCAATGGCACGAGGCGATTACCCATGCGCTTGAGGCCCGAGACTACTCCACGGCAGCGCGTCTGATGGAGCAGACGGTCGAACAGTTCTGGGTGCGTGGGGAAGCCGCGACGATAGCGCGCTGGGTGCTGGCGTTGCCTGAGCTTGTGGTACGCGAGCACGCGCGGCTGGCGCTCACCACGGCGCTCTATCTCCTCAACACGGTCACGCAGACGACTCAAGAGCAGCGCGCCAGGGTCCACCAGCAGGCGCGGCAGCTCATGGCGCGGGTCGAGATGGCTCTGCGGCGGGAGAGTGACGGGACCGCTCAGGAGATCTCGGCTACCGGAGCAGGTGCTGGTGCCGTCTCTCGCGTCGTCGATTTGGACGCTGGTACTGCCGAGGAAGCCCTGCTGCACCGGCGCCTGCGCCTGCTCCATATGCATCTGACCTTTTTTGAAGCGGTGGCAAATGGGGACTATGAGCGCTTGAACAGTATGCAGCAGGAGATCCAGGAGGAGCTTGAGCGAGACGAGGAGGCGATCTGGCAGATTGTCCCGCTCGCCTGCAACTTCATGCTTCACTACAGCGTCTGGCAAGCGGGAGCGAGTCTGTTATCGCGGCTGCTGGAGACAAAAGAGCAGGTGAGCCGGTCGGGAAGCTCCTTTGCCTCCCTCAAGGTCAGGCAATACCTGGCGGAGGCGGCGGTGGAGGCGGGACACCTGCACCTGGCCTCCCAGGAGAGCCTGGCTGCCCTTGACCTGATCGAGCAGATGGCGGGCTACGCTCTGCTCAAAGGGTACTTCGAGATCGTTCTGGCACAGGTGTGGTACCAGTGGAACCGGCTGGAGGAAGCACGCAGCTTGCTGCAGGCGGCCGTGCATGACGCCGCCGCCTGGCAGCATCTGGATGTGCTCGGATGGGGATACGGCGAGCTGATACAGGTCGCGCTGGCCAGAGGTGAGTGGTCTCTCGCGCAGCAGGCGCAGCAGGAGATGGAACAGCTGGTGCAACGCGAACAGTATGGGACTTACCCAGACTGGCTGCCGACCATGCGAGCACAGTGGTGGCTGGCCCAGGGGCAGCTCCAAGCAGCGTCCGACTGGGCGGCGAGCGTCGTCTTTCCTCACGGGTCCTGGGAAGGCGCCTCCTATGACGCTTTCCCGGTCGTGATGCGGGTGTATTTTGCCCAGCGTCGCTGGAGGGAGGCGCTGGCGCTGCTGGACAGCTTCAGCAGGCACCTGGATCGCTCGGCCAATATCAGGATCACCATCACGTTTCTGGCCCAGTATCTGGTGGCGCTGCACTGGGCAGGCAAAAGTGAACAAGCCCGTGGGGTCGCGGCGCGCCTATTTGCTTTGACGGAACCAGAGGGCTACCTGCGCGTGTACCTGGATGAGGGCGAACCAATGCGGCAGGCGCTCCAGGCGTTTCTCACTCCCCACTCTCAGCAGCACGAGTTAGCTCCATCCACGACGGCCTATGTCGCAAAGCTCTTGGCTGCCTTCGAGCAGGAGGCACAAGGCGTGAGCAGATCTCTGGAGGAGGCAACTGCCCCCGAACCTGCGTCCTCCCCGGCCCCGCAGCCATCGGCTCTCTCCTCCGCGCCGGATGCCTTCCTCACCCGGCGCGAGCAGGAGGTCCTACGCCTGCTGGCCGCCGGGGCCTCCAATCAGGAGATCGCCCAGACCCTGGTCATCTCCCAGGCCACCGTCAAAAAACATGTCAGCAACCTGCTCGGCAAGCTGGGAGTCACCCGTCGCACTCAGGCAATTGCCCTGGCGCGTGCCCGCTCGCTGCTCTAGACCTGTTTCCTCCCAACCGCTCGCCTTCCTGCCTTTCAAAACTACTCCTTTTGGTAGACCTTTGACGACTGTGTTCCAGATGGTCTCCGTGCTATACTTTTCTCAGACGAGAGTCACCCGAACAGAGGAGCAGACCGATGTACTACCGTATTCGTGTACAGGGACACCTTGATCCTGGCTGGCAAGACCGCTTTGGGGGACTCCGCATCCAGCAGCAGGAGGCTGGCACCACACTGCTCTCGGGGACGCTCCCAGATCAGGCCGCGCTGCACGGGGTGCTTTTACAGGTCACCCGGCTTGGTCTTGTGCTGCTCTCGCTTGAGACGAGCAAGGCGCTGGGAGGTGAGGAGGCAGCAGAAAGCTCTTGAACATGAGTATCCATGCACTTGCATGGATGTCGATCTCCGCGCACGCGCACGCGCGAGCAGGTTGACACCGTTTTTGCGCGTCAGATCAGGTTATCCCGATCTGACAACAGAAGGAGAGGACATGATAAACAGCAGTGGTATCAAGGACCACCCGGTGGTTTCGCACGAGGAGTGGCTCTCCGCACGAACAGCGTTTCTTGCGAAGGAAAAGGAATTCACGCGGCTGCGCGACGAGCTGAGCCAGCAGCGGCGCGCACTCCCGTGGGAGAAGGTGGACAAGCAGTATGTCTTCGATGGGCCCACAGGGAAGGAGACGTTGGCCGAGCTCTTCGAAAGCAGGAGCCAGCTCGTCGTCTATCACTTTATGTTCGATCCTGAGTGGGAGGAAGGGTGCTCGACCTGCTCGTTCTGGGCCGACACATTCAATGGGAGCAGTGTTCACCTTCCGCCCCGTGATGTGAGCTTTGTGGCCATTTCGCGGGCTCCGCTTTCCAAGATCGAGCCGTTCAAACAGCGCATGGGATGGAGCTTCAAATGGGTCTCCTCGTTCCACACCGATTTCAACTTTGACTATCAGGCATCCTTTCCCCCCGAGGAAGCCCACAATAGAACGCGGTTCTACAACTATGGCAGAACCGATCCCGGCCCTCTGGATCTGGACCGGGAGGGGATCAGCGTCTTCTACAAAGACGAGAGCGGCGTGGTGTTTCACACCTACTCCTGCTACTCGCGAGGTATCGACATGATGAACGCCACCTACCAATACCTCGACCTGACTCCCAGGGGACGAGATGAGGATGGTCCAGAAGGTCCGCTGGCCTGGGTCCGGTACCATGACAGATACGAGGACTGAGCTATGGACAGAGATGCGCGGAACTGGCATGCGAGAGTGGCGCGGATGCGCGTACCACTGGGAGGGAGCACCATGAGTTTGCAACGAGAACGGACCCTCATCCTGACGGTGCTCCTGATCCTGACCGCTGGGTCGTGGGCGCTTCTGATCTGGCAGTCCACAACAGCGAAGACGATGGGCATGGGCCTGACTATGGGTATGGGAGCCGCGTTGAGCCTTTCGATCTGGGTCGTGATGATGATGGCGATGATGTTTCCTGCGGCAGCCCCGATGATCCTGGTGTTCGCACAGGTCCAGCGTGACCGGCGTCGTGGCGGGTGGGCCTTTGTGCCCACGTGGATCTTCGCTGGCGCGTACCTGCTGATCTGGACCCTCTTCGGGGGGCTTGCGTATCTCGGCGCGAACGTCTCCGGGGTACTGGCCCAACAGGTCCCCTGGCTCATGATGAATGCGTCCCGGATCGTTGGTGGCATCGTGGTACTGGCCGGGCTCTACCAACTCACACCTCTCAAACGTGTTTGCCTGGCGAAATGCTGCACACCTCTGGATTTCATCCTCCATTCCTGGCGTGATGGTTCCCCTGGTGCTTTTCGCATGGGCCTGGAGCACGGTCTCTACTGCCTGGGGTGTTACTGGCTGCTCTTCGTGCTGCTCTTCCCTCTGGGCATGATGAATATTGCGGTCCTGGCGCTGCTCACGGCCCTGATCTTCGCAGAAAAAGTCGTCCCGCGTGGGGCACGCATCGCCCAGTTCGCAGCCCTGGCCCTGATCCTCTACGGAGCGCTTGTGATTGTCGTGCCCGCTGCGCTCCCACTAGGTGGCGCAGGCATGTAACGGGGAGGCACGCAGACAACTGGGGGAGCGGGACGAGCCTTTGATCTCAGGAATGCGATGTTTTTCGATGTAGCGAATATCGACGCACCATCGCTCATGGCGAGAACCCGCTTTGAATGGGTGGGGCTTTGGTTGGTGTGGCTCTTTTGGGGGTGGCTTGATTCCATAGAGCTGACGATTCTCGGCCATAATGCGGCCACACGTTCGTGGAGACACGGAAATGCCAAGCTGCTTGAGGGCGGCATACATTCTCCACTCCCCAAGTAACGGATTCGCTTCTTGCTTTTTGCGAATGAGGTTGCGCGTCGGTAAATCGACGCCTGGCTTACTCGTATTCGCATGCGATTTCTCAGCAAGCCCCTGCACCCCCTCCTCGACCCACCGTTTCAGAATGGCATAAATCGTGGGGCGTGAGACATCTAAATAGCGAGCGATCGTCGAAATACTCCAGCCCTGGGCATGTAAGCGAATGACGGCATGGCGGCGCTCCTCCGGCGAGCCGATCTCTTCATAGCGTGGGAATTGCCGGCTGGTTCGCTGTGGCGGTGGGCCATCAGCTAACACTGCTTTCACCGTATGATGAGACGGACGGCGCCCGGCGAACTGGATGGCACAAATCGCGGCGATCTCTCCATCGGTAAAGTCTGCATACTCGGCTTTGAGATCGACGATCAGTTGACGCATGGCGACCGGCAGCGACCGATGATGGTCTTCTCGCTGGGCTTTGGTAGGCCGGAAGAGGCTGATCATGCCATGCGTATCAAAGGCATCAGCGGCTCGACCCAGGCTCCGTTCCGCCAAGCCCGTTTCTTGCGCCCGTTCTGCTGGTGGAATGCCGAAAAGCACGACAGGTCTGATCCCCTCATACAAGCGTTGCTCTGGGGTTCGACACCATTGTTGGAGCAGATGGTAGTTGTCCGTTCGCTCCCGGCGTTCTCGCTTGGCCTTTGGCATACACGCAGCTCCAAGATGGAGGCAAAGGAAATGAGACGAAGGGGCATCCTTTGCCAGCTCGATGATCTTCTCGTTATGCTACAGGAAAAGCTTGATCGTGACAAGATTCTGTTTCAGAACATAGGACGATTTTCTCACCATTCCACTGGCTTCAGAGGCGCATCGGTCATCGTCACTGCCAGGATTTGTAAACCATCCGTGGCGAGGTTTGAGCAGATGACCTGGCCGCAGTATGTGGCCTTCATGACCGAGCAAGCCCGCTCGGAAGAACGTCGCTTGTTGGACAGGCAACACCGACTTCGTCAGCGCTCCTTGGATCTGTGAGCCCGCGTGGGTCATGGGCTGCAGCCAGGGACAGCGGTTCTTGCGACAGACACGCCCAGCGCCTCTTGCAGAGGCCTTGAAAGCCTCTGCCTCCACGTGGAGCAAGAGGTGCTGCTCCCATCTGCCTGTGAGGGTGGTTTCAGCAAGCCAACCACTCCCTCAGCAAACTCGCCCGCACGCCAGCTGTCTCGACAGGCAGGATCCAGGGAGAACACCATGGGATCTCCTCTCCCCTCTTGCTGCTCTCTGCTTGCTTGCCAGTATACGATGAGGGGAAATCGGGTGACGATGATGCAAAACCATACAAGACCCTGCCGTTGTCAGTCTCACCCAGGCAGGTCAGCAGCCAGCATTTTCCCCACCAGCTATACTCGTAGTAGAGCCTGTGCGTCCCCTACCCATCCACTCTTCTCTTCAAGAAAGGAAGCTCTCCATGACCAGCCACACGCACCCTGACCCGTTTCCAACGCTCCCACCTCCTCACGCTTGCCTGGTAAACCTCAACCATTCAAAAATAATACCGCGCAAAATGCGCGGTATTTGCACACTATTCCAACTTTATCAATGCAGGCTTTCAGTGGATTGCATAACAGCCCGCGCAAAATGGGCGCTAGGTGCACACTCTTTCGACCCCTTGCTGCTTTACACGGGTAGGTGTTGTTCGCGTGTAGGGACTGGGGGAAGTGTGGATGAGGGCAGGGGGCCTGGTGCCCAATACAGCTCACTTCAGCCTGATACGCTCATCATTATCGTCTCGGGAAGAGGGCGATTTGACCTCAAAAAACTCGAACAATGGTTGTGTTTAAAGAGCTTACGTGAGATGTATTGGGCCTTGTGCTTGTCCTCCCCGATGATCGAGAAGGCCACTATAAGGCCCCCACCCTGCATCTATGCTAATTGAATTGAATATCGATCTCCTGGTTTTTAGTAGTGACGCTCGTCACCTGGCGTTGTAATCGTACAATCGCATCGTGAAAACGCGAGTTGAAGATCGAGGTCATTTCGTCTGGAGACATCACCCACCAGAGGATACCTTGAACCTGCACATGCGTCATAACGATATCGCCATTACTGGCCATAGGTATCCCTGTAATCGAGCATGCAAACCCGTACAGTTGAAAATCAAACCGCACTCCGCCTGTAGAGGAGCCATCACTTGCTATGCCGGGCTGTGTGATGTGGACAACGGCATTCTGCACCGGGTCAGAGGGAGCATGATTGAATACAATCAGGTTGTTGAGACCGGTTTCTGTTACCGCTATCGAAGGAGTTCTCACAAATGGGGGAAATGGCAGAATTTGATTTATCCCGCTCGATGCTACCTGGTTTATCTGACTCTCCGCGATACCATGCAAAATGGGGCGCGCCACCAGGAACCATCCTCCAACTACCAGCACCACCAGCACGAGCAGCGTAATTACTATTCGTCTCCATGCTCGTCCCTTGCGGCGAGTCGGCTGCTGCACGCCAGAACCCTGGAAATTTCCCGGTGAATTTACGAGGGGCTGCTGAGCATTTTGCGGCATCCATTGTGGCTGGGGCGATGGTTGGGTTGGTTGCACTGGAGGCGCGCTATACTGGACATATGGAGGTTGCCACTGTGCAGGCTGCGCCGATTGGAACGACTCAGGCGGTACTTCCTCCCACCGCGTGGCGACCGTTGGCGATCCCTCTAGTGTTGGATTCGCTTGAGCAGGGTAGTCAACTACATTATTTGGAGCGCTTGTAGAGACTGGAAGGCCGCATATCCGGCAAAACCGGGCATCTTCCATAAGAGGTGCATTGCATCTTTGGCAATTCATATAATTCACCTTTCATCATGTATTTCGAGCTAGTTCCCCTGTCTCAACGCTTAGTATAGCCTGGTTTTGGATATGCCTCTATAAACTACTTCACTTTTTTATCGTTTACGCTGTAGGATCTGATCCATTGACTGGATGATGCGTGCGCGCATCTCAGCATCGTTATCGAGCACCCCGGATACCTGCTCGATCATCGCTTGTCGCTGCTCAGATGAAATGGTCGTACCAAATTTTTGATAGACAGCGACAGCCGCTGCGCTGCGAATCTTTTCCTCGTCGCTCATTGGCCGGGCGTGCTCATCGGATGCACCACGTTCGCTTGTGATACCCTGTGGGCTATCGCCTTGCAGGGGTGCCAATCCATCGGCGGCAAACGGCACGTCGTCACCGATCAAGTGAGAGGAATTAGGGGTAGCGCGATCAACATGCACCAGCACCGTTTGCGTCGCCTCGTCCAGGCGCGTGATGACTCCCTCCAGATAAATCACTTCAGGGGCGCCCCAGTAGACGCGCTCTCCAAGATGGAGAATCATGCTGCTTGCTCCTCTTCGTTCTCTCTGTACATGAACTCACTGTAGTATACGTGTCAATAGGAGCGAAGTTCCAAAGAGACACCACACAAACAATGCCAGACACCTTACATTCTACCCGCGAATGTGATATCTTATCATCGCGCATCACTGGAATATATTCTCACTCTGCCCATCGAAGAAACGAATGCGGCGGCCATGTGTTGCTGCCTGATTCATAATAAAGGACTTCTTACCATCATCATGCATGAGAAAAGTATATATACACTAGAGTATCCCAAGATTCTTGAGAAAGTGGCCAGAGAGGCCGCCTTCTCAGCTAGTAAAGAGCGGGTAAGGGAGCTACAGCCCACACCCAACATAGAAGAGGCGCGGCGGCGTCTCGCCTACACCACCGAGGCCTACCAGCTGATCGAACTGCGCGCCGATGCAGGTGTGCAGGGCGCGCACGACATCCGCCCCCACCTGGAGCGCGCCGCGCGCGAAGGCGTGCTGAGTCCGGGCGATATGTTAGAGGTACTGGCAACCGTGCAGAGCGCCATGTATGTCGCGCGCATGATCGAAAAGCTCGACGAGGAAACCTTTCCCCTGCTGCGTGAGCTGGGCGCGGACATACCACAACGACCGCATATCGCGCGGCGTATCGAAGAAACCATCAGCGAAGAGGGCGAGGTACTCGACACCGCCAGCCCGGCGCTGCGCAAACTGCGTTTCGACATTCGTGGAGCCAATCAGCGTTTACAGGATCGCCTGCGTACCCTGGTACACGAATTTGGCAACGCGCTGCAGGAGCCGATTGTCACCATCCGCAGCGACCGTTACGTCATTCCCGTCAAGGCCGAGAGCCGCGGACAGGTGCGCGGCATTGTTCACGACCAATCGGCGAGCGGCGCGACGGTCTTCATCGAGCCAATGGTGGTTGTGGAACTCAACAACAAACTCCGCCAGTTGCAAATAGAAGAGCGACAGGAAGTCGAGCGTATTCTGCGCGCGCTCTCCCTTGAAATCGGCAAAGAAGCAGAGCCGCTGACACGCGACGTGGAGTTGCTGGCGGAGTTTGACCTGCACCTGGCAAAGGCCCGCTACGGGCGTATGACGCGCTCTACCGAACCGCAGTTAAACGACCAGGGACGCATCGACCTGCGCAACGCCCGCCACCCCTTGCTTACAGGCAAAGTCGTGCCGATCAACTTCCACCTTGGCCGCGAATTCTTTATTGTCGTGATTACCGGCCCTAACACCGGCGGTAAGACCGTCGCGCTCAAGACCGTCGGGCTGCTCACACTGATGGCGCAGGCGGGCCTGCACATTCCGGCGGAAGAGCAATCGGAGGTGGCCGTCTTTGAAGAAATTTTCGCCGATATCGGCGACGAGCAGAGCATCGAGCAGAGCCTCAGCACCTTTTCGTCGCACCTGACTCGCATCATCGAAATCCTGCGTCGTATCGATGAGGAGATGAAGCGCGAAATGCCTGACATTCGCGGCAAACTATCGGAAACCTTGACGGGCAAGCCAGATAGCGGCCGCCTGAACGCCCTGGTGCTGCTCGATGAATTAGGCGCGGGTACCGACCCTAGTGAGGGTTCGGCCCTGGCGCGTGCCATTCTCACCTTCCTGCTAGAGCGGCACGTCACTACCATTGCGACCACGCACTATTCTGAACTGAAAGCCTTCGCGCACGAACAACCCGGCGTTGTCAATGCTTCAGTCGAATTTAATATCGAAACGCTTTCGCCAACCTATCGTCTGAGCATCGGCCTGCCGGGGCGCAGCAATGCGCTCGCCATTGCCAATCGCCTGGGCCTTGACGAGCGCGTCATCGAACAGGCGCGCGCATATCTGGGCACCGCGGGCGTGCGCATGGAAAACCTGCTCGAAGGACTGCAATCCGAGCGCAAATCCTTAGAGGATGAACGCTTCCACCTCAGTATGGAACGCGCCGAGGCGGAGCATCAACGCAAAGAACTCGAACAGGATCGCTTCAAACTCGAAGAACAGCGCGTTCGTATACTCAACGAGGCGCGGACACAGGCCCAGCGCGAACTCGAAGAGGTGCAGAAAACGCTGGCAAAGGTCAAAGTCGACACGAGCCGCGTCAACCTCACGCGCGAGCGTTTGGGCGAGGCACGTGAAAGGGTGCGCGGCCTCGAGGAAAAAACGGCCGCTATCCCGGCGCCGCGCCGTCCAAGCAAAAAAACCGAGCCGGAGCAGGAGAAACTCGACGGGCCATTGCAAATCGGCGATACGGTGCGCGTCCTCAGCTTCGGCCAGAACGCGGAACTGCTCGGACTTTCGCCTGACCGCAGCGAAGCTGAAGTACAAATGGGTTCCATGCGCTTCCGCGTGAGCGTAGATAACATTGAGCGCATCAGTAAGCGCCAGGCAGCGCAGACCGCATCCGGTGAAAAAAGCCAGCCCGCCGTCGTGCTGCCGCGCTACGAGGATCAACCCGAAGTTGCCATGCAGCTTGATATACGCGGCTGGCGCGTGGAACAGGCGCTCGAAGAGCTGGACAGCTACCTGAACGATGCCGTCATGTCCGGCATATCATCCGTGCGTATCGTGCATGGTAAGGGTACAGGCGCATTACGTACAGCCGTACGCGAACAACTGGCGCACCATCCGTTAGTTAAATCGTATACATCTGCCGCGCCGCAAGAAGGAGGTGATGGCGTCACCATTGTGAAACTGAACCTATAACTTCTCACTTCCTGCGCGAAAACATGAGTCATTTTCTCAGACTCATGCTTATTTATAAACATTTTGAAATGGAGGATCTATCTCTATGGCTTCAGAAAGATTTCGACAACTGGAAAGATCTGCTACAGGCACCCTGGGTGGATTCAGGACCTTTATTCTTCGCGGTAACGTGGTTGACCTGGCAGTCGGCATTGTGATTGGCGCGGCCTTCACTTCTGTGGTTATGGCCTTCGTGAGCGGCATCGTCACGCCTCTCATTCCTGTTTCGGGCAATCAAACCCTGTCACAATGGACAATCCCTATTTACAATAATGGGAAGCTCGCGATAGGAGCTTTCCTTAACGCGGTCCTTAGCTTCCTGATTGTAGCTGCCGTCATATACTTTTTTGTTGTGCTGCCAGTGACCAACATGATGGCCCGCTTCAAGCCAAAAGAAGTGCAGGTACCCCCTGCTACGCGCGACTGCCCGTACTGCCTGACCAGCATTCCGTTGATGGCAACGCGCTGCCCGGCTTGTACTTCACAACTGCAGCCGCCCGTCCAGGGTACACCAGGGGCACGATGACCTGTGTTGATCTGTACTACTTTGTTAAGAGATGGCACTAAAGAGAAATGAGGCCATTTGGCCCTTCACACTTTATACCATCTGGCCCTTATCTTCACCCGGCACATAGAGCATCATTCTATAGAATATCCCTTCTTACCCTGAGTCATATGCAAGAACCTTGTAGCAAGGAGATGAATGTAGAATGATGCAATCGAATAATCTCTGGGAGACTCCACGGTCACCAGGAGTGCAAACAGGTATAATCCTGCGCCTGGGCATGGCGTTGCTAGTGCTGGCAGGAAGCATCACCCTCGCCTGGATGCTCCTGAGTACCCATTACCAGGCGCGTGCCTCTGTTGGCGTCAATACCATATCAACGATTGCCAATCCCTGGGCAATCGTTTTTGATAGCAGTGGCAACGCGTGGGTTGCAGAACCGAATTGTAACCCGGCGCCGACCTGTATCAATCCACCCAGCGGCGCGATCGAGGAATTCAGTCTGCAAGCTGGCCAACCACATCTGCTGAACACCTATCAGCCCTCTACTGGCGTGTTCAATCCCACCTTTTTGCAGTTGGATGGGAACGGCCATGTCTGGTTCACCGATCCCACTAACAATGCCATTGGTGAACTGACGATCGGCAGCAATACCTGGACACAGTACACGACCGGTATTACCGCTGCTGCCGCTCCATTTGGCCTCGTCCTGGACAAAAATGGCAATCTTTGGTTCGCTGAGCGTGAAAGCAGCAAAATCGGCTTTTTCAATACAAGCACCCATACTGTGGTAGAAACCACCATACCGTCAGCTAACGGTCAGCCTTTTGGTATGACCTATGATGCCACGAACAATGTCGTCTGGTATACTGTCGACAATGCGCCTGCCATCGGCACCTTCGCTGTCACATTGAATGGGACCATCAGCATCATAGAACATTCTACGGCAGCCGGCCTGGCAAATCCGCCCTCGCCGCATATGATTACCATGGATAGCCTCGGGAATCTCTGGTACAGCGAACAAGGCTCGGACATGGTGGGGAAATATACACCCGGTACTAACACGGCGATTAACTACCAGCTAGCCGGGAGTATTTGCCCCACACCAGGGGCCACGCCAACACCGTGTCCCGTCACATATATCAGCGGCATTAGTATCGATAGCACAGGCCAGGTCTGGTTTGACGAGGTCCAACATGCCTTGCTTGGCTCACTCAATCCGACAACCGGTGCAATCAATCTCTATGCCCTTTCTGCCGGCTCGGGTCCAGGAGAGGGACTGGCTGTGGATAGCCATAACAACGTCTGGGTATCCATGCTGTTTGGGAAACTACTGGGCGAGCTGCCAGCAGCCGCTACACCTTCGCCAACGCCTTCGGTCGGCGGCGCCTCCCCCAGCCCCAGCCCCAGTCCCAGTCCAACTGCAACCGGCACTCCGCCCCCGCCCCCAACCGTCCCTGTGAGTCTGCAGTGGTACTTTGCAGAAGGGCGAGCGGGAGCAGGCTTCACCGAGTTCCTGACCATCGGCAATCCCCTGGCGACCGCGTGCCAGGTCAATATCGACTATCGTTATACCGCTGACGGGCGTGCACCGAGGACCAGAACGCTGGCGTTCAGCATTCCAGCCAGCACCAGGCACACCGAAAACGTTGATCAAGACCTGGGCACCTCGTCCAGGGGCTCCGGCATTGATGTCTCGGCCATCGTCAACGTCGATACCGTCACGACTCCAAACTGTACCGGCGTGGTGGCAGAACGCCCGATGTACTTTACCAACGTCTTCGGCGTTAACAGCGGGCACGATGCGCTGGGAGCGACGCACCTGGCCAAAAACTTCTACTTCGCCGATGTGGCCAGCATGACGGGCTTTCAAGACTTCCTGACCATCCTGAACCCGCCTGGAGGCAGTACGGCCCACATCACAGTGACGTACTACGTAGGGGGCGCGATCCAGGGTACTGATACCCTGGCGGTTCCGGCGGGAACGCGCGGCACCATCGTGCCGCACAACTTCGGCAAGCATGTGGCCGCCCTGGTCTCCTCCGATCAACCGGTTGCCGTCGAGCGCCCCGAGTACTTCGCCAACTACCGGGCGAACAACGCGGGTACGGTTTCTGGAGCAGCCGTAGTGGCCGGGGTGCTTGCGCTGGGTAATGACTGGTTGTTTGCCGAGGGCTACACTGGGGGGCAGTTCCAGGAGAATTTCGTGATCGCCAACCTGGATACGACCGCCCATGCCACCGCCAGCGTCACCATCACCCTCTATTACTCTTCAGGTGCGGCCAGCAACTCGTTCACGGTGCACGTACCCACGCTCAGCCAGTACGTCTGGAATGTCAACGCCAATGCGCCAGGCCAGAACGTCTCGGCGGAGATCACCTCGACGGGGGCCAACATCGTGGTGGAGCGGCAGATGTACTTCCACTATCTGCACAACGCCAATGGGCGCTCACTAAGTACGACGGGTGGGACGGATGCAACCGGACAGCCCGGACCAGCCAGCAAGAGCAGCTACAGCTTCGCGGAGGGATATACGAACACCCACTACGATGAGTGGCTGACCTTACAGAACCCCACTAGCACAGACGAGACGATCTTGACGATGCTGGTCAATGGCAATGGGAACACCTACGTATTCTCGACGCTCGTCAAGGCGCACACGCGCGGAACCATCGACCTGGTGGGAATCGTCATGCGGAACCTGTGCAGGCCGGGGGCCCCGGCGGCTTGCTGGGAGGTTTCAATAATCACGCAGGCGATGACGGCGGGCGCTTTCTTCGTCGTCGAGCGTCCCATGTACTTCAACGCCTCCGGCAGTCAGGGCGGCACCGATATTATTGGCTATAGTGGCGGCTAATACTCCCGGCGCAAAGTGACTGAAAAAAGAGCTGATGGCCGGTGGCTGTCAGCTCTCCTGCGCAAATATGGTTATCCGCCAGATAAGCAAGAGAAAACAGCTCACCATCTTAGAATAGGCCGAGGCGCTGTCTAAAGATTGGGCAGTTGCATGATTGATATCATGTTCTCACTTGCGCATAGAGGTACGCTGGGGTATACTGCATACAGCGTTAAGGCAGCAACACTACTGGTTCGGCATGGTCTGGCCTGATGCCACGTGTTCCAAGTGGAGTAGCAACCGGGCTACCCCTTATCATTGCCCATTTGCAAGTAGAGGAGAGAGTTTTCCATGTCAACAACACCTGAGTCTATTCACCTGGAAGACTGGATTCGCGACATCCCTGACTTTCCACAGAGAGGCATTCTCTTCAAAGACATTACCCCCCTTTTACAGGATGCCACTGCATTCCATGCCGCGCTTGATCGCCTCGCCGCCCACTACGCCGGTTCGGGTATTCAAGTGGTCGTAGGGGTAGAGTCTCGCGGCTTTATTTTCGGCGCCGCGCTCGCCTACCTGCTGAACTGCGGCTTCGTGCCGGTCAGGAAATTCGGCAAACTTCCATCACAGACCGTCAGTGTCGAGTACGCGCTGGAATATGGTACGAACGTCGTCGAAATGCATACCGACGGCATCCGCCCCGGACAGCGCGTCCTGGTCGTCGATGACCTGCTGGCAACGGGCGGCACCGTTTCGGCGGCTATGGAACTCGTGGAAAAATTGGGAGGTCACATCGCGGGCATCGCCTTCTTAGTGGAATTGACCTTCCTGAAAGGCCGCGAACAACTCAAAGGTCACGATGTCTTCGCGCTGATTAAGTATTAAATTAGAACGAAATTTCGTGTGCGATCAAGCGACCAGGCTTGTAGCCGGGTGCCAGGTGGTGCCAGTCAGTGGCGCTGATCCATTTGCTTAAAACGAGCGTGGCATGCCCAGCACGTGCTCGCCCAGGTACGACAGGATGAGATTGGTAGAGATGGGCGCGACCTGGTACAGGCGTGTCTCACGGAACTTGCGCTCCACGTCGTACTCCGCTGCGAAGCCATACCCTCCATGCGTTTGCAGGCACGCGTTGGCCGCCTGCCATTATGCGTCAGCCGCCAGCAACTTCGCCATGTTCGCCTCCGCCCCGCAGGGTTGTTCCGCGTCAAAGAGGCGCGCCGCTTCGTAGCGCATCAAGTCGGCCGCCCTCACGTTGGCGTACGCTTGCGCAATCGGAAACTGGATGCCCTGGTTCTGTCCAATCGGGCGATCAAAGACGATACGCTCGCTCGCGTACGTTCGGGCCCTGTCGATAAACCAGTAGCCATCGCCGACGCACTCCGCCGCGATCAGAATGCGCTCGGCGTTCATGCCATCCAGAATGTAGGAGAAGCCCTTGCCTTCTTCACCAACCAGGTTCTCGGCGGGGACCTCGACGTTGTCAAAAAAGACTTCATTGGTCTCGTGATTGACCATGTTGCGGATGGGCCGGACCGTCAGTCCCCCCTCCAGGCTCTTACGGACATCCACCAGGAAGACCGATAATCCCTCAGTTTTCTTCGTGATGCGTGACAAAGGCGTGGTACGGGCCAGGAGCAGCATCAAATCCGAATGTTGCACACGTGAGATCCATACCTTCTGGCCGTTCACGATATAGCGATCGCCGCGCTTCTCGGCAAAGGTTTTGGTTCTGGTCGTGTCGGTGCCGGTGGTCGGCTCGGTGACCGCGAATGACTGGAGGCGCAATTCACCAGAGGCAATCAGTGGCAGATAGGCGCGTTTCTGTTCAGGTGAGCCATGTCGCAAGAGCGTGCCCATGGTGTACATCTGCGCGTGGCAGGCGCCCGAGTTCGCGCCTGAGCGATTGATCTCTTCGAGGATGACCGAGGCTTCGGTTAGACTGGCCCCGCCTCCGCCAAATTCTTCAGGGATCAGCGCCGCAAGCCATCCCGCCTGTGTCAGCGCGTGCACAAACGCTTCAGGATAGCCCGACGACGCCTCGACCTCCTGCCAGTACGCGCTGTCAAAGGCTCTGCACACGTCGCGCACCGCCTCTCGGATGTCGGCGTGCTGATGCACAAGAGGATTGATGTCGTTCAAAACGTGAATCTCCTTACAAACCTATCTGGACTGACCACTAGAACATAACTTAAGCATTACCACCCTAGCCAGATCGTCTTTTCCCCAAACGGTATCGGCCTGCGTTCCAGCCGTGGAGTCGCCGGGAAGCCCACGTAGAGAAATGACACGATATGCTCCCCTGGCGCAAGCCCAAGCCACTGCTTGACGCGCGGATCATAGGCCGCCTCTCCCGTGCGCCACATGCAGGCCAGCCCCATCTCCTCGGCAGCCAGCAGCATATTCTGCACCGCCGCAGCCGTCGCCTCGATATTCTCAATCTCCAGTACATTCGGTAGATTGGGCTGCTCAGCGATTACCACAATCACTACAGGAGAACGCATCAGCTTCCCGCGCTCCTTAGCGATCAGCGCCTGCGCCTTCTCGCTGGTCGTGTCTTCTAGCCTCTCTGCCAGCGATGCGGCCATGACCGCGCCAAGTTCTTCACGCGCCTTCCCCGCCAGCACGATAAATTTCCAGGGCTGCACTTTATAATGATTCGGCGCGTGCGTAGCCGCCTCCAACAAGCGCTCAATCTGCCCGCGCGTCGGTCGCTCCCCGGTCATTTTGCCAATACTGCGCCGCTGTTTAATCGTATCGAATACACTCATGTTATACCTTAATTACTTTTCATATGAAAACCTGGTTATACCCCAGAATCACTCAGGAGCATCAATAAGTTGTATCACTGATGATACCAAATCGGGAGCATTCGGACAAGAAAGCCATGTTTGTTGCTCCCTTTTCTCCACGTCAGGTAGAAATTACCCGGTATTTCTCAATCCCGCAGCGATGCCGTTAATTGTCAACAACACGGCATAGGTCAGTTGAGCGCGTGCGCGTTCCTCTTCGCTGGCGCTTTCCCGCGTGGTTTCATCGAGGACCAGTGGGCCGCCCAGCGCACGCAGTCGGCGCAATAGCGTTACCTGAAAATAGCTCAGCGGATCGACATAGGGATTGCGTAGGCGGATGGAGCGCTGCAGCGTTGGCGAGGTGTCGAGCAACTCCTTCCCTCCCACGATCGCAAGCAACATACGCCTGGTGCGTTCGTACTCTTCCAGAATATCCGATGATAGGCGTTGGCGTAGCTCTTCATCGTCGACCAGCAGCGCATAATGCTGGGCGATATGCATATCGGCCTTCGAGAGCGTCATCTGCATATTATCCAGGAAGGCGCGCATGAAAGGCCATTCCCGGTACATTCGTCGTAACGTTTCAAGACATTCGGGCTGCCCCGCAACATATGCTTCGAGGGCAGAGCCTACCCCATACCAGCTTGGCAGAACATAGCGGCTTTGCATCCAGGAGAAGACCCAGGGAATAGCGCGCAATTCCTCGATACTGCGTCCCTTCGCACGGCGGGCCGGGCGCGAACCAAGATTGAGCCAGCCAAGCTCCAGAATGGGCGTTGCCTGTTCAAAAAAGCGCAGAAAATCCGGTGTCTCGTAAATGAGGCGCCGGTAGTGAGCATAGGCATGGGTCGATAACTGCGCCATCGCCTCGGCCCAGGCATTGGGAACCTGTAGAGGCATTGAGGATGCCTGCAACGCCTCTTGTGGGATACTCGATTGGACGACGCCAGCCACAACCAGTTCCAGGTTACGCAGCGCAATCGCCGGTAGTCCATATTTGAACGAAAGCATCTCACCCTGCTCGGTGATACGAATACGGCCGTTGACCGTCCCCGGCGGCTGACCGAGAATTGCTTCGTAGATAGGTCCGCCGCCGCGCCCAATCGCTCCGCCGCGACCGTGAAAAATGGTGATATCAATGCCGAATCGTGAACCAAGCTCGGCCAACCTGCGCTGCGCCTGGTATAGCTCCCAACTCGATGTCAGGATACCGCCATCTTTGCTGCTATCAGAATAGCCAAGCATCACTTGCTGCTGGTTTTGACAGTTGCGTAAGTGCGCTCGATAGAGAGGATCGATGAAGGCGCTCTCCAAAATATCGGTACACGAGCGCAAATCTTCAATCGTCTCAAACAGCGGCACAATCGGCAGGCCAACAATACCTGCTTCCTTGCAAAAGAACTGCACTTCCAGCAGGTCGCTCAAGCTGCGCGACATGCTGATAATGTAGCAGGTGACGGCTTGATTTCCAAATTCCTCCCTTGCCTGGTGAATGGCATCAAAGGTCGCCAGGATATGCACCGTTTCCTCGCTCAACTGAAGCTCGTGTCGCGGCATTACACGTGGATCGCGCAAGAGATTCTCAAGCACTCGCATTCGCTGAGTTTCGTCGAGTGAGCGATAATCTCCCTCAAGTAATCCCGTTACCCGCAGCAATTCAGCAAATGCACTGGCATGGCGTTCGCTATGCTGGCGCACATCCAGCGCGGCAAAATGAAACCCAAACACTTGCACCTGGCGAATCAGCCTTGCCAGCCGTCCCTGGGTCACTTCATCTTCTCCATCCGCCCGCAAGCTCTCACGCAGCAGTTCTAGATCAGCCAGCAACTCAACTGGTTGGCTATAGGAAGTCTTTAAGGATATGGCTGTATTCTGACTACCACCATTGTCCTCAAGCCCAGCATGAGTGGTCAGCATGGCTCCCAGGCGTTTCCACATAAATGAAAGCTTGCGACGATAGGGTTCATGCGCCGTCTGCGGACCGAGTTCGCGGTCATAGTCGGGCATAAGCGCTGCATCCCGGACTATCGATTCCTCAAGGGTCGATGTGATGACGCAGTAGTTGAGCGACTGTGAATACTCTTGCGCCAGTTTTTCAATGGAGGCGCGATAATGCTCGATCACGCGTGCTCGCTGCAACCACAGTGCCTGTAAGAGTGTCTCCGGCCCTACATGCGGGTTGCCGTCCTGGTCTCCGCCAATCCACGAGCCGGTATGCAAAAATGGGGGAACGGTCAATTGCGCCTGGGGATAGTGCGCCGACAGGAGTTCTTCAAATTCATTATACAGTTCAGGTATGGCATTATACAGGATTTCTTCAAGGTAATAGAGGCCCATTTTGATTTCGTCAAGCGGCTGCAGGCGCACGTGTAAGACCGAGTCAGTACGCCACAACAGCGTGACGATACGTTCGATTTCGTGCTGTAAGTGCTGGCGTTGGCGCAGTGTCATTTCACCGGCATGATCGTATGCTTCCAGCAGTTCAGCCAGTCGGCTCGATTTGATAATCAGACTGCGGCGCGTGGCCTCGGTAGGATGGGCCGTAAAGACAAGTTCAATGGAAAGCTGATTCAGGAGTTGCTGGATAGTGGCAGCATCCAGGCGATTCTGCTGAAAAAATTCGATGAGTGCTGCCAGCGACCCGTGCTGAGCCGCATGTATAGCGGCAATTTCGTATACCTTGCGGCGGCGTGTGCGGTGATGCTGTTCAGCCGTATTGACGAGGTGAAAATAGACGGTGAAGGCGCGAATTACATCGATAGCTGTATCAAGTTCGCATGCTTCTACAATTTGCGTGATCTCTTGATCTAAAGCCGCGATCTCCTCTTGTAGACGCATCGCTTCTTCGCCTGTTACGTCTTGCAGCAATTCGGTGCACTCACGCAGCCGTTTACAGCTCAGTCGCAGCCGCTCCTCCGTCTCATAAACTGAGGGATTACTATGCTGTTGAATGGCGCGTCCCAGCGCATCCCCTAATGTGCGGATATCGCGGCGTAAGGGTGCATCCTTCTCGGCGCGTTGATCTTGTTCGGGCATGGAGTAATTACTTTGTATCAGACTGTGAAGGCAAAGTATTCAATAGCCAGCGAGCCGTTGCTTCATCAGGCGCTTTATAGATTTGTTTCACCAATAAGCGTAGAACATCAGGTTGCCTGATCGAGGTAATTTTCTCGCGAGCAAACTCTGCTAAGGGAGGAAACTGCTCTTCTACAGCTTCCACGATCATCTGATCCAATATTTGAATTTCGGTCTCAACTACTTTCTTAGCTGCTCTTTCCTCTGCCTTTTTAGCCACAAACTCCTCAAACCAGGGTTGCCCATCTAACAAACTGTCATAGACCTGCATATGTTCCTCCACTCTGGCCATACTCAGGATGCCCTTTCCATATATTCTGAGCATCCCAATGCACCGGCTACTTGAGTACAAGTATAACACAGTACGCTTCTGTAGAGAGCTTATGCCATTTCAGCAAACGGGATGCTTTGTCATATTCCATACAGAGCATCCGGGATAAAGCGGAAATTTTGGCAATCCTTCCAATATCAAGGTGGACTACACCGTTTGAGGCGGCAAATGGAATGCGTACAACTTCCCATCCCACGAACCAACATACACCATTCCATTGACCACCGTTGGGGAGGAATCGATGGCGCTGCCCGTCGTATACGTCCAGAGAACCTGGCCTGTCTGCGCATCGAATGCATAGAGCTTACCGTCTTGCGAGCCGACGTAGACCACCCCATTCGCTACCGTTGGCGAAGAATGAATAGTTGCACCGGTGCGCGTCATCCACAATGCTGCCCCTGTGCGAGCGTCAAAGGCATGCAGATAGCCATCTGTTGAGCCGATATAAACGACGCTATTGGCCACGGCGGGCGAAGAGTGAATGTACCCTTTTGTGACACCCTTCCACAGCAGTTTCCCTGTGTGAGCATCAAAGGCATAGAGATTTTTATCTTCTGAGCCAATGTAGACCACTCCATTTACGACGGCGGGGGAGGAGACGCGAATGGCAAGTCCCGCCCGGGCAGTCCACAACATGGTACCCTCCTTCGCGTCCAGGGCATAGAGGTTGCCATCCTCCGACCCCACGTAGACCACTCCATTCACTAAGGCGGGCGAGGATGAGACAAAGTTATCAGTGGCATGACCCCATAGGCCCTTTCCCGTCGCGGCGTCCAGGGCATAGAGCGTGGTGTCATTAGAACCAATATAGACCATCCCATTGGCTACCGCGGGAGAAGACCAGATCGCATTTCCGGTCATATAGGTCCACACAACTTTGCCGGTCCTGGCATTGAACGCGTAGAGCTTATGATCGCTTGAGCCAACATACACGATGCCATTGGCTACGGCAGGCGAGGAGCCGATATCCGCCTTTGCGACATGGAACCACAGCGTTTTTCCTGTTCTGGCGTCCAGCGCGTAGAAGGACTGGTCATTCGAGCCAACATACACGACGCCCCCTGTCACAGCCGGAGTAGAAATGATGAACGCTGAGGTCGATAGAGTCCAGTCTAGCACCAGCCGATTGACATTCCCGGTATTGAGCAGGTGTTCACCAGCATCGAAGTGCGTGTGCTGCAAATCGTACCCAAACATCGCGGCGTTAGAATTGGCGGGAGAGACACCAGCACCGGCGTGAAAAAGTCCAGTTACCCATTGGTGCGCAGGAGTAGCGAGAAAGACCACACTTCCAACCACAAGACCCACAAGCGCAATCAGCAGGGCTGCTTTGACCCTGGAAATATGTCCGCGGTTGTCTTTCTTGATTTCCATATCATTTTTCAAACAGGCGGCTATTTTGACAACATACGCATGACATATGAACATGAACAAAAGAAACGGGTGTATTATAGGGGCCAGCTTTAGCGCGCCCGCCTGGCCTGGAAAGCGCATCGAGAACGAACGGGCGCGCTAAAGCTGGCCCCTATAACATTGCCGTATATATTTGTTAACCCGCATTTGTATTGCTTTGTAGTAAGTATAGCATAGGGCCTGCACCAGCTATGCTATAGTTGCTAAAAATAGAGACATGTATGGCATGTCTCTATTCCTCGCCTTAACCTACGCCCGTTGACGAACGAACTAGGCGGGCGGTTGGACTACGGCCAACCGTTTTGTTTCTTCCATTCCTCATGTCGCTGCAGCAGCAAGGCTTTGACGGCTTTCCTGTTCTTGCAGGCGCGTAATTCGCTATCCCCCCAGCGATGCTTGATATTGATGGCCGCATTGAGATCAGCATGTGCCTGATAGCCGCAAACCTGACAGCAAAACGTTTGCTGGTTGGGCCGGTTGGCTCGGTCTGGATAGTGACACACGCTGCACTCCTGGGAGGAATAGGCGCTCTTGACTCTGATTGCGGCTACGCCTCGCTTGGCGGCATTCCAGGCGATCTGCTTGGGGATGTGCGCCAGGTTAGAGGCATACAAATAGGCATTCATGCCCCGCGCTTTGTACTTCATGGTGGCGACCGACAGGCGTTCGTAGGCGATCTGTGCCCCCTCGTGCTGGGCAAAGCATTGGTTGACGGCGCGGTTGATCTCCTGGCGCACGTGGCGGGCGAGACGCCGCCCACTCTTGCTTCTTGTGGAAGGAAGCTTCTTGACGCCTTTCTTTTCTAGGCACTTGCGCAGCCTCGCCTTACGGCGCCTTTTCTCGCGGTCACGCTTCTGCCGCTCACGGAGTTTGCCGTGAAAGGTGCCGTAGTGCTGGCCGTCGCTGGTCGTCAGGAAGTTGGCGATGCCCACGTCCACACCAACGACCGGGGCCGAGGGTTCTGTGTGTACTGAGACGACCTTGTCGTAACTGAGGGTCAGCCACCAGCCATCACCACGCTTGTTGAGCGCGACACCGGTATTGATGGTCTTGCCCGCAAGCGCCTCGCGGTGGTAGTCAGCCAGTTTGACGGGGATCAGTAATTGTTTGCGAAATTCGAGCGTGCTGACCTTGAGCCAGTAGTCAAAGGTCGAGTCCTGCACGGGTTCAAGCTCGACAACATTGACATTGGCCTGGATACAGGTCTGCGAGAGCGTTGGGATGGTCCATTCGCGCCACATGGGTTCTTCTACCTCTGCCTCCAGGATACCTTCTGCCTGCTGCTCGTGATAGTCCAGCAGATCATCCACGTAGTCCTGATACGCCTGTGCTCGATTAGTACGCCAGGATTGGGCGATACCTGCCGCCTGCTGGATGGCAACCCGCTGCCAGCGTTCAGAGAGAGGGGTTGGAAAGCAGGTCGCCCGGAACTTGTCCGGTGGCTCATCAGTACAAAAGAGGGTGACGTACTGCTGGCAGAGCGGCAGGTAGACCTGGGCGAGGTCGTCCAGAGCGGCAAGTTTGCCCGCATTGGCCGCTTCCAGCCGGATGTGGGTCACGGCTTTGGTGATCGTTTGCGGGTCGTATAGCCCTAGGTGACGATGGTTCCGTTGCTTCATAGGTCAGGCTCCTGGTGTCTACTTCGCTTTGCCTCTTGTACTTCTTCTTCGCGAGAGGGGAAGAGTCGGTAATCTCCCCCCTCTCACTCCTTCTCCTACGAGACGCGCTGCATGGGGCGCGATAACGTGGGAGTCCGTTGCAATTCACGCCAGTCCAGACACACAAACTCCCACTCTGGCAGGTACCGCTCCACGCTGTCATACGAGGTGTACCCCTCTCTACGAAACCGCTTGATGAGGGTCTTGGCTTCCTCAATATCGGGGAAACAGACGAACTTCCCCCGTAGCCGTAGACACCCCTGCTTGCCATGAATGCAGCAGCGCCCTTGCTCGGTACTATAGATGGTATAGCCCCGGTAGTCCTCGAAGAACAGCGTGGAGAGGGTATCCTCGTTACCAGTGATGGGGTCGCTGTCATGCAGGGTCAGCCGTGCCCGCTCGATGGGTTCAACGGGCTGCGCAACCGTTGAAGACGTGCGTTGCTGTCGGGTGGGGAAAGGCGCGTGTTGCCCCCGCCTGCGATGCTTTGGGGGGTGATGCGGGTTCCCGCGCTTAGTGCGCTGCATGGCTCTTGCTCCTTCGTGCTTTGAGGAAGTCGATCGCCGTCTTCTTCGCGACCCCTGCCTCCTTTGCCAGCAGGGGACTTGTGACCCGCACCCCCTGCGCTTCCAGTCGCGTCCAGACCTTCTCAAGCTTCTGCTGGCGTTGTCGCGCCCTGGCTTCTTTGGGGGTCTCGGTACGATGCAGGCGCAGAAACATGAGCGCGTGACCGACGCTGGTCCCTGCTTCTTTTGCAAGGGAGCGTCCGGTGACGACGAAGCCTTGCGTTTGCAGGTCGCTACAGGCCCGCAGCATGGCGGCTTCCTGCTCCGGGGTGATCGTGTAATTGTTGTGGGCGTCAGGGTAGTAAATGCAGGGCTTGCCATTTTGCTTGCCGAGGGTGGCCTTGCCAGCAGCCAGCGCTCTCAGCCGGGCGAGGGCATCCCGTTCTGTCGTGAGCACCACCCGGCGATCAATGCCTAAGAGACGGGCAATTTCATTGGTGGTATGCCTGCGCTCGTTGTCATCGGAGAGACCATAGCGCAGGCGGAAGATGGCCTGGGCGCGTGGCGAGAGATACGAAAGCCACATCTCGACCTGGGCGCGTTGCTGCGCCTCGCGTAGCGGTGCGGCCTCAGTGGGAAGGATGGGCTTGACCGGCGGTTCTTCGACCTCATCGGTCTCAAACCATTCCATCAACTCGTCCAGGCTGGCGACACGGTGTTGTGCATAGAGGTGTTCGAGCGTTCCCTCTGCTCTGGCGCGCTCCCGCGCTCGAGAGGGGATGTTGAGCAGATCATCCTTGACAAGCGTCTGCTTGATGGCCCCGCGTACATAGGCGGCAACATAGGCATCCAGGTTCATGGTGCTGCCCAGATCACAGCGCATCGTGGCCTCGACCACGGCCAGGTTGACCGCCCCGATCAGTTCAGGAAGCAGGCGTTGGTACAGCATTGGTGGGCAGAGCGCAATCGCCAGATGTTTGGCGAACGGCAAGTAGCTCTCGATCAGTTGGTGCTTCACCTGGGTCTCCTGGAGTAGCGCGGGGGAGGTTTGCGCTCCTGACATGCCGGTAACGAGGTGTTGCCTTTCTTCGCGCGAGAGACGAGGAAGACGTTTGAGATCGGCGTAGTAGTACTCCAGATCGCAGGTGGTATAGTTGGTGATGGGTGTGGTCATGCGTGTTCCCTTCCAGTCATGGAATCTCATTGCAAACTTGACAGGTCGGGCGTCTCTGTGCCATGAATAGGCTGAGAGTGCCCGTAGGTTGAGTTAACGCTAGCTACGTGTGTGCTCTCACAAGGCTGACCTTCGTCTGCTACACGGAGGTCAGCATTTTTATACCATAGGCATTCTCCTTACTCATTGCTGTCTGACGATATTTAATAAAAAATGGCATTGAATGTGAACGAAAGCCTAATGGTGCTTACCTGCTACTAACAGATGTGATATAAACTAACGAACAGCAATCAATGCCTACGAGTGGCAATATGCGCCAAACTGTTGATTAATGTTGCATATCTTGCTATAATGATAACATTGTGGTTGCTCATATGTCAATATGTTGCATAGGTGTTTTCTGCTGGCTACGAAATTGGTATGTAAGTCAAATTGTTGCCTTTAGTTGGCTTATGGCTTATACTGGCCTGTAGCAAACAAAGGAGGTCTTATTTGCTAATGCCAATAATCATTGACAGTGAGGAATACTTGAGCGTTGACGAAGCCTGCTCCTATCTCGGAGGTATTTCACGGGAGACCCTTCGACGTAGAACAAAAGCAAGCGGTATCAAGAAATACAGCAGGGGGATTACGAGGAACGTGTACTATCGAAAGGCCGACCTTGACAGGCTTAATCGGTTACGGCCTGTAGATGACGAGGATCAGGAGACATAGCATATGCGAGATGCACGCAAGCCTTCGAACATCAATAATGAGCCACACCAGATTTACGCGCTCATTGACCCACGAGATAAGACAACTCGTTATGTTGGTATCAGTAAAGATGCTCTTGTTCGGCTTGCTCAACATATGAACGAAGTCGAGAACCGCAAAAGGGCATGGCTATTTGATCTCAAACAGCAAGGTTTACAGCCGCACATAGAAATACTTGAAACCGTTATCTCAGATCAAGATGTGGTTTCTTTAGCCTTAGAGCGTGAAGAGTATTGGATACAAAGCTTTCTTGACGCTGGCGCACCTCTTACGAACGTAAGATTGGGAAATCCTCAAGCCAGGCATACAAGAAGACGAGGAGAGTTTAACCCCAAAAGAGGCATGTGAGTATCTAGGAATATCACGCAGCACACTTGAGCGATACGCCGCAGAAGGACTCGTCACAAAGTATCAACTTGGGACTAAGCGAGCAGTATTCTTCAAACAATCTGACCTTGACCGATTATTAGAAATATATCCTGATGACAGGAGATAGCAAAGGCATTTATAGCAATTAAAGGATTTTAAAAATATGAATGAGGTGTTGCGTAAATGTTAGAATTCGGTGTCGTAGTTCTTTGCAAAGAACTGGCAGTATGAAAAACGTTAGAATTAAATGCTAACTTATACGGGTTGACATCTATCACTCTCGCTCGTCTTATTGAGTGGAATATCTCTTCTATTACCGTCCCTTGATGTAGAGGATTACGACATGAGTTCTGCCATAGCCGGAGCAACCAACGAGGTTTTTTGCTCGTATGCGCATGGAGATCTGCAATATATCGAAGCGTTCCGCTCGCATCTCCGTCAGCTAGAGCGCGAGGGCATCATTAGCTGCTGGTACGATGGATTGATCGGGGCCGGTCAGCAGTGGCGTCGAGAGATCGAGGTACACCTGAACAGCGCGAACATCATCCTTTTATTCATTAGCCCCAACTTTCTGGCTTCCGATTTCTGCATGGAGACCGAACTGTCCATCGCATTGCAACGAAGCGATCGCAAAGAGGCGCTGGTCATTCCTGTGATTGTGCGCGAATGCGATTGGCAGACGTCCCGATTTGCCTATCTACAAGTCCTGCCCAGGGAAGGTAAACCCATCGCGCAATGGCGGCATCGCGATGAAGCATACACCGAGATCGTCAAGAGCATTCGCGCCTTTGTTTACGACCAGCGAGTTCCCCCAATGCGCTGCTCATTGCTCAATTTGCCCTTTCACCGTAACCGCCTGTTTACCGGGCGCGAAGAGATTTTGCACAGATTACATACATCTTTGGAAGCCAGCAAAGAGACGGCCCTGATACAGGCCATTAGCGGTCTCGGAGGCATTGGCAAAACGCAGACGGCCATAGAGTATGCCTATCGCTACCAGGACCACTATACACGTATCATCTGGCTTAATAGTGAGTCACGAGAGACGATCATCTCCGATGTGGCGAGACTGGCGCGCGAGACCAACACCCCCAACTGCTACGACCAGGATCAGAACATGGTCGTGCGAGGCTTCCTGACCTGGCTAGAGACGCAGGGCAACTGGCTGCTAATTCTCGACAATGTAGAGGACACAGCGCTGGCGCGCAGCTATCTGCCCAAAGGCAACCAGGGCCACCTCCTGCTCACCACGCGCAGGCAAGCCATCGGCGGGGCCATTAAGGGCATCTCCCTCAATGCAATGAACGAAGAGGAGGGTGGCGCATTCCTGCTCAAACGCGCCAAGCGGATCGCCGCCGATCTTCTCCCTGAGCAGATTCCGGCCAGAGACATGCAGTCTGCCGAACACCTCTCCAGGGTGCTTGGAGGTCTGCCCCTGGCGCTCGACCAGGCAGGTGGCTACATCGAACGTAAACAATGCAGTCTTGAGCGCTACCTGCAAATCTACGAACAGGCGCACGAACGTCTTCTGGCCGAGAGTGGTTTCCCCGAAGATACAGCTGATTACAACTACACCGTAGCGACGACATGGTCCCTCTCATTTTGGCAGGTTGCCCAGGGGGAGCACGGTCAGGCTGCAACGAACCTGCTACGGCTCTGTGCAATCCTGGCTCCCGATGATATTCCAGTGCCAATGTTGGAGAAGGTTCCAGCATCTTTGGCAATAGATCTGTTTGGTCTTGATCTTGGTCAGGTTTCCGCCGATCCAGTGCAGTTAGAAGAGGTGCTAGAAGCCCTCTTAAAATACTCGCTCATACGACGCGAAGACAATAGCCTCTTCATCCACCGGCTAGTCCAGACCGTTCTGCGTGATGGCATGATCGAGGAAGAGCGTTCCCTATGGGTCGAGCGAGCCATACAACTCATGAATCGCTTTTTCCCCGATCCTGATGACCCTGCAAACTGGCCTCTTTGCCAGTATTTGCTAGCACATGCGTTAACCTGCGTAGAGTGGGCTACGCGTGCTGGTATCAGAACTGAGTCATCTGCACTTCTCTTGAGCCTGACTGGATATTTTCTTAACAGCCAGGGTAGTTATAGACAAGCGGAGCCATTGTACAAGAAGGCCTTGGCTATCAGGCAAGAGGTATTGGGGGAGCAGCATCCGGATACGGCACGGAGCCTGAACAATCTGGCTGTACTCTACCAGAGTCAGGGAAGGTACGAGGAAGCAGAGCCGTTGTACAAGCGGGCGCTAGCGATCAGGCGAGAGGCATTGGGGGAGCAGCATCTGGATACGGTAATGAGCTTGAGCAACCTGGGGCAGTTCTACCGAAGTCAGGGAAAGTATGAAAAGGCGGAACCATTGTCCAAGCAAACCTTGGAGATCAGGCGAGCAGTGTTAGGAGAACAGCACCCGCTTACAGCGACGAGCCTGAATAATCTGGGGGAACTTTACCGAGATCAGGGAAGGGATGAGGAAGCAGAGCCATTGTTTAAACAAGCTTTGAAGATCAGGCGGACAGTGTTAGGAGAACAGCATCCGGATATAGCATGGAGCTTGAACAGCCTGGGATTGCTCTACCAGAGTCAAGGCAAGTATGAGGAAGCGGAGCGATTGTACAAAGAGGCGTTGGCTATCTGGCAAACGATGTTAGGAGAACAGCATCCGGATACGGCACAGAGCCTGAACAATCTGGGGGAACTTTACCGAAGTCAGGGAAGAGATGAGGAAGCAGAGCCATTGCTCAAGATGGCATTGGCTATCTGGCGAGCGGTGATAGGGGAGCAGCATCCGCTTATAGCGACAAGCCTGAACAATCTGGGATTACTCTACCTGAACCAGGGACGGAAAGAGGCGTCGTTGTTCTTCGAGACGGCCCTGTCGATTTTGGTCAATGTTTTAGGAAAAGACCATCCTGACACTCAAGATATCTTTTACCATTATGTTGTGTCTTTGATCAATAGGGATGGATGAAGGTGAGATCGACACCCTTGCAATGGATAAGAATGCTGCTAAAAAAAGAGCGTGTCTATTTGACGTTTGTTGAAAGATTTTGTATCTTGCCAGGAATAAAATCGGTTAACGCGAAGGTCTTTTTGTGTGCTCAAGTTGTGCCTGAGTGGTTGGTACGCTCTCCTGTTAGTATGTAACTATCAATTTGAACGGGGTGCTTACTTGACACAGACAGACGGAAGAGAATATTTAACACCACAGGAGGCCTGTGATTATCTAGGAGTTTCACGTAGTACTCTTGAGCGATACGCTGAAACCGGACGTATTACTAAGTATCGTCGTGGTATCAAGCGCGAAGTACTTTTCAAGAGGGCAGAACTGGATCGTCTGCTAGAGATACGTCCAGATGAAAGAGATGACGATAATTAGTAGGTACCTCTCATGATTCGTTATAATATTCTGGAAAGAGCAAAAACTAGCACATCAGGAGCAGCTAATCGATGCAACAACAACAAATGAATTATGATTTGCTGGCCGTCTTCAATACAGAAACCGATGCGGACGCGGCAGAAACAAAACTCCATAAAGAGGGCTTTGGGGATGATGAAGTTTTCCGCCTGGCGGCAGGTTCTGTCACAGGCAGCCAATTTCGCGAACATGGCCCTAATCGGGATCGCAACGCCGTCTTCTTGCAAACGGCTCGTTCGGGACCCAATCCCACCGTTGTCATCCTGCTGGCCGTAGTCTTCGGCATTCTACTTGGGGGGGTGATGTTTGGGGCAGCCGAGTTCGCCATCAAAACCATCTCCATACCACTCGCCACCATCGCGGGAGCCGTTGTCGGTGTCATTCTGGGAGCTATCCTGGGATTAACTCGAAAAGGCCGTGTGCGTGGGGCCATTGGGCAGGATATGGCGAAAGTCAATGCAGCGCGAGCACAACCCATCCAGGGCGCGCGTACCGTGATCGCTATACGCCTGCCCGATCCGGATAACATCAGTCGCAAATCGAAAGCGCGGGCCATTTTGTTGAACAATAAGGGGAAGATCGATCGAAGTGTGGGTGAGAGATAAGAGCGTGTCTCCTTGAAAAGGTGCATGTTGGACACCCCTGATTCTGACTACAACATAGACGACGATACCAGGATTGAGATCACCGATCTGGATCCACCTGCCGAGATGGGCAACTTCGCATGGCGATACTCGAGGCGTAGCCTCGTACTCTCGCTACGAGAGCGTGTCTGGATGAGCATAGCCTCGATTGTAGGCATCGTGTTCCTTGCTGCCGTCGTCCTGATGAGTTTTCCGCATACATCAACACCAGCAAAGGTGGCGTCCTTCCCTACCTATCATCCCTTGTCTTTGTCCGTTGTTGATGGCATTGCCTATACCAGCTCACCCGATGGGACAGTGACAGCCCTGCGAGTGAGCGATGGTTTCCTCCTCTGGCGCCATATGGGTGGAAATACGAGGGAAGAATTCACAACCATCGCTGACGGGGTGGTCTATCTCGCTACACTTCCCACTGACAACAATACCTTTATCATGAGAATCGAGGCCTTACGCTCCGGTGATGGGTCCTTGCTCTGGTCTCACACACTTACCGCTGACGGTTCAATTCCCATACAACTCACGGTCGCCAATAGGGTCATCTACGTCAGTTCAACCATCAGGAGTATCGATGCGCTACGCGCCAGCGACGGATCCTTGCTCTGGCACTATAACTCTCGCACTCCATTTGCCTCGATGCCTACTGTGGCAGATGGAGTGATCTATGCGAGTACCGAGGATGGCCACGTGCATGCGCTGAGTGCCAGTGATGGCTTTCCGTTCTGGGAAAACACCTCGCTCTTCTCTTCCAATTCGGCATCGCCAACGGCGGCAGATGGCAGAATCTACCTCGACTTGCGAAATGGGAGCATCGAAGCGTTACTCGCTAGCAATGGCGCTTTGCTCTGGCACAAGCTACCTCCTACCCCTCTCGCGGAGTCCTCACCAGCCGTGGTAGATGGTGCGGTGTATGTTAACGCGCTCGATGGCAGCATATATGCACTGCGCGCCAGCGATGGCTCGACACTCTGGCGTGCGTCGCTGCATCTTCCCGATGTGCTGCCTTCTATAATCATGAGAGATGGAGTGATATTTGTGGAGGCACAAAATGGCAGCGTAGAGGCACTCCGTTCTAAAGACGGCTCCGTACTCTGGCTCTACACAGGCGCAGAAGGAGGTGCAGGCCCGCTCACCGTAGCTCAAAATATGGTTTTTCTCGCCTTCCAAACAGGCGATAGAGCGAGTATAACCGCGCTGCGAGCCAGCGATGGCTTGGCGCTCTGGCACTATACGCCGCGTGCTCTCCCTGTACCATTTCCCCAGCTCGTGGCGGATGGTCTCGTACTGGTCGTTTTCCCAGATGGAAGTATCGATGCATTAGGAGCCAGTAATGGTACATTGCGCTGGCAACAAGCAATGTTCAGTTGATGTAGGTTCATGGCCGATCTAAACAGAAAAAAGTACCTGACACCTTATTGTTGGCTTGACCATTTCTAGGTAACATTGTATATAATAGTGTTAGCAGCTTCATATCAATCAATTACCATTGTTCTGGGAGACTATGCGGCATGCCCAATCATATGCTAACACTACCTGAATACCAGGTAGAGACAGAAGAACTCATTCGCCTCCGTGCCAAACTTCTGCCTCCATACAACGTCATCCTGTATAATGATGACTATCATTACCAGGACTATGTTGTCGCCGTACTGTTGCGCACTATTAATAACCTGTCCGTGCCTGAAGCCATCAGCATCATGCAGACAGCAGATAGTACAGGCAGCGCGATTGTCGTCACTTGCCCCAAAGAAACCGCCGAATACTACCAGGAGCGGTTACTGAGCTACGGACTCACCGCCACCATCGAACCCGAATAGAGCCTGCGCAAGCCATGCGAGTATATAGGTTTCTGTTATAATGTATGGCAGGATTGTACTGTATCACTATTGACGATGGCAAAATTACGGATTAGAATCACTAGAGACCTGTGGGAACTCATTGAAAACGATCCGCTGTACGGATATTGTTAGCAAGAACCGATGCTGTTTTATCCTGTTCCTGCAGGAGGAGAGATACAATGGTTCATTTATGGCGTAGAGCCAGAGAAGAGACAGAAGCGAGCAAAGCGGCTCCGGGAGTTGGAACGACGGGAGATATTGCCGTCGTTGTCGATGGCAAGAAGCTCGACAACGAATTAGTACGCTTAGCCTGCATCATGGCAAGGCGCGCCAAACGCAAAGTTCACCTCGTTCACATCATCGAAGTTCCCCGCACATTACCTCTCAAAGCCACCCTTACCAAAGAATCTGAAAACGCCGACAAGATCCTTAACGAAGCAATGGCTATCGCCGATGAGGCAGGCTGTGAAGCAGTCGCTGAAGTTGTACAGACACGCGATGCCGGACCGGCTATCGTTGACGAAGCTAAAGATCACGGGTGCGCGCTCATCTTAATTGGCCTTGTACGCAATGCCCAGAAAGGGCACGGCACGGGCAACGACCTGGGAAGAACTGTACCCTTTGTACTGGCAAACGCCCCGTGTAGAGTATGGGTAGTGCAGGACCCTTCGTGACGACTCCCAACGGCTAAAGCCCAGGGTTTTACGGCGCGGTCCGATAATGTAGTCTTTTTTGAAAGTTCATAGGCCGACCCCTACGCAAGTGATAGAGCCTCAAATCATGTGTTTGCTGTGAAGACGATATCGTATGCTATAATCATAGAAACGGGATTGTGCTTGATATACTGTATTGCGCCTGCTTTGATGTTGCCTTCTGTGAGGAGTGATGCTATGAGAACCGATGCCACGGCTGGCGAACCTAAACGCCTGCATGATGATTATTATACGGCGCTTTATCAAGCTGCCCTCGCCTTCTCTTCCAGCCTCGAACTGAAAGAGGTGCTGCAAAACGTCGTTACTAACATTGCCGAAACTATGCGGGTCAAGGCATGTGTCCTGCGCCTGCTCGATGCGCGCACCGGGCATCTGCAGCTGAGCGCTGTTTATGGGTTAAGCAGCGGCTACCTGGCAAAAGGGCCGGTCGATGTTGAACACAGCCCCATTGATAGCGAGTCGCTCAAGGGACAAACGGTGATTATTCCTGATGTTCGCACTGATACCCGTTTCCAGTACGCCGAAGCCGCTAAAAATGAAGGCATCGTCTCGGCGTTATGCGTCCCACTGGAAGTGCGCGGTGAGGCCATCGGCGTAATGCGCGTCTACACCGGAGAGCAATGCACCTTCCACGAGGATGATATTCAGTTCCTCACCGTCCTGGCCCGGCTTGCTGCCCTTGCCATCGAGAACGCTAACCTCTATGAAAGCCTGAAAAGCTCCTACGACGGCGTCATGGATGTCCTCTGGGGAAGCAGCCTGCAATACTCTGACAAGTGATAAACTCATATCACCTCTTCTAGAGCGGCACGTAGGAGGTGTATTACCTCACCAGCGTATTCGTCAGATATGGTGAAGTAAATTCCGTGCGCTCACCTGGCAGCTTGCCTGGAACGGGGAAAAGACGCGCGGAGAGCGGCTTGTTCAGGCGCAGCGCCAGCGTCGCTACATCGAGCAACAGGCCAGCAATCGCCTCTGCCTCCGTATTTCCTGGCAATGGCACCGTATCTAACCCCGTGCCACATACTGCCGAATAGAGCAGCAATTGATGCACCTGTAACAGACCTTGCTCCCAACGTTTCCCCAGCACTGCATCTTCCAATACAGGCAACATCAACCCACAGTAGCCGCAGGTAGGTAAACCCGTATTTTTCAGCGCGTAGGTGAGCGCGGCGGCAGCCCCTACCGTACCGGGGCTGCCAATTGGCCCATAGCCGCAAAGCTCCAGCGCATCGATTATACTATCCTCTCCCAACGGAGCGGGTGATAGATCAATTCCCCCAAACGCTACACCCTGTTCAGCAGCAAACATCTTCCCCAATTCTACTACCGGCGTCACCTGCTCGATAAGCGCATCCCTCACTCGCGTGCTTACATCCATGAATTCCGACAGCTGGCCTTGGCTACGCCCGTATGCCTGTAGCGCATCCCTGAGTATCCCCGCTCCCTGCGTACCGAGCGCAAGACTGGCCGGGCCAGCATGATAGGCAGATGGAAAGAATGGGCATCCGGCCCCGACACAGGCCAGTACCGCGAAACGGAAATTGCCAAACCCTTCGGCTGTTTCCCGCGCCAACCTTCTCATTACTTGCGCGGCAGGCAACACCGCCGCCATGCGCAAACCATGATCCTGGGTAGCAAGTTGCACCGTCGCATTGATCGCTGTCGTAGCCGCCAGCATATCCGCAATGAGATTGATGCGCTCCAGCGGAAAGTCTGGCCGAGCCGCCAACGCAGTCCCAAGCGAACAGAAGCTCAATCCAACATCATCCAGCATGCATTGCAGTTCCCGCGCATACTCCAAAAGAGCCACGTTCGACCAATCCGCAAGATCATCAAATACAGGGTGCGTTGAAATTCGCACCGTCTGCACCTCATAGCCCGCCTCTATATAGCGCGCACTTGCCTGTTGCAGCATCGTCGCCGCATCCTGTATGCTTTTGAAAGCAAGCGGATGCGAATCAGCCAGGCCCAGGGTAATGGTGCGAACAGGTAGAGCATGCATATATTTTTCCCCTCTCTTCTTCGTATGATCTCAGAACTCATGATACGCTTTGTAGGAAATACAAGCAAGCGACAAATTGACGAAAATACCCCTTGACGAAAATCCGTTCGTCCCGTACACTGCCAGCAACACCAATGTTGCAGGAGAGCGCGATTGATGATACCATCCGATATGGCTGAACCCACAAATGCATCGCATGCATGCTTTCTCTGCACGCTCGATACTCAACCCTGTGCGGTAAAGCAGCTTGAGGGCCAGATCATCTACGCCCATGAATTTACAACGCAGGGAGAGATAACACCCTACATCACGCTTGATCTTGGCGCTACCTACGCCTCATTACGACTGACCCACACGTATCGCGGCCTGGTCAAAGGATTACAGGAACTGGGCAAGAACTTGCGCGCAAGCAAGGTGACCATGCGCGTCTATCACCTGCCGCCTCTTATGAGTACAACCGAACACAAAGGCCACACCGTTGAGCGGTACTGTGCTAACGATTTTACCCTGGCCATCCTGGAACCCGATACTATTCTCAACATCACCGATCTGAACCACGCGGACTACTGTCCCAGGCAATATTTATTAAATCGCCTGGCGGCATCTCCACAATCTGCCGCCGCTATACGTGGCAACCTGGTGCATAGTAGCTTCAAGGAACTGCTGAAAGAGCATGACCGGGGTGAACTGATGAGTGGACATGTCGCCAATGGCGAAGAAACGCCGCTCGCTACCCTGGAACGCCACTTTGAAGAGGCATTGGAGCGCAATGCCATTGATCTCGCTCTCGCCAATACGCCCATCGAAGCGATTCGCGCGGATGGTGCTCCTCACCTGCAAAGCCTGGCAAACTGGTTCGATAAACAACACGCCACCCTCTGGGATATGCCAGCGCAGCCTACAGGCGATGAAGATGAGATCGAACAGGATCACTCCAGTGAAAATATGGTGCGCGCCGAAACCTTCCTGCTCGCACCCGAAATTGGACTGCGCGGACGACTCGACTTACTGTGGCGGCAGAAGAGTCGCCAGCGTCTCCTCGAATTAAAAACGGGCGGAGCCAACGGCGAGCTTCCTAAATCTGCTCACCGCTGGCAGGTGCAGGGCTATCTCTCGCTCCTGGCCGTGCGGCGTGACCCCAAAATGAAGAATGCCCTCGCCACCCTGCTGTATAGCGGCACGCCGGGTGAAGCCACCGACTTCAACCTCCGCTTCACCATCAAACAACTGCAACGCGTCAACGAGACGCGCAATATCCTCGTACTGAGCCACATCACCGGTATTCCATCCGCGCCGCCCGGACCCTCGCGCTGCACCAAATGCGCCATGCTCGACAGGTGTGCATCTGTTTCATCCCTGCTCGACTGGCAGCCGCCGCAACCCGATAGACCCTCTGAACATATTGAGAATGGTGATGGATATGGTGTAGGGGTGCAATTCATTGCGCTCTCGAAATCGGCGGATAACCACAATGGATACGTTGAAAATGGTCATCGTGGGCGCAATGAATTGCGCCCTTACACGGCAGAAGACCGCGCATTTTTCTCAAAATACTACCAACTGCTCCAACTCGAGGGGCTGGAAACAGAACGGCAGCAGGCGCTGCTCTGGCAGACTCCCGTTTCGGCGCGGGTCAAACAGGGGAGTGCGATTTGCAATTTAGAGGCATCGGGAAAACCCATACCTACAGGACACGGGGAATGGCAGCAGACCTTTTCATGCATCAACACCTCAGAACTGCGCGAAGGGGACGAAATCTTGCTCAGCGATGGCGACCCTATTACTGGAGAAGTTGTAACCGGCACCATCTTGCAGATCAGCGCTGAGCATGTTACCGTTTGGAGCCCCGAACTGATTGCCCACCCTCGGCTGATCGATCGCTATGACACGAGCATCGTGCATGTGCGCACCCTGCAAAACCTGCTGCGCTGGCTGGAAGCTGACGCTCACCTACGCCAACTCGTGGCGGGGACGCGGCGTCCACAATTCCGGCCTATCACGATTCCGCCGTACCCAGACTTGAATGAGGAACAAAACCTGGCGGTCGAACGAGCATTGCAGATGCAGGATTACCTGCTGATACATGGCCCACCTGGTACGGGCAAGACCAGCGTAATCGCAGAAATCGTCAAGCAATTATGCCAGCAGGGGCAGCGGGTGTTGCTGGCCGCTTTTACCAACCAGGCAGTAGATAACATGCTGAAGCGGCTGGAACTAGAGGGGTTTCGTGACTTTGTGCGCCTGGGGCATGAGCGCAGCGTGGATGGTGCCATCCAGCATCGACTGCTCATACGGTTGGTAGAGCAGCAAGGGGACAGTTCATCGGTCCATACCCTGCTACGCAGCATTCCGGTGGTTGCTTCAACCACCGCCACATGGTCGTCAGAAAAATATACACCTTCATTATTCAATGGAGCCGATGGCTCAGTAGGATTGCAAACCGATTCAGCTCTGCATTTCGACGTGGCGATTATTGACGAGGCCGGACAACTCACCATCCCGGCGATTTTGGGCGCGCTGCGCTTCGCTAAACGCTTCATCCTGGTCGGAGATGAAAAACAACTTCCACCACTCGTCTTGAGCAAAGAAGCGGCCCAGGCAGGACTGGCCGACTCTCTTTTCAGCATGCTGAAACAAATAGATTTTGACTATTCAAAAGAGTACCCGGAAGCCGTCAGCGCCTGCGTCCCCTTAAAAGTGCAATATCGAATGAATAAGTGGATTTCACACTTCGCCTCGAAAGTTTTCTACGAGGGCCAACTACAGGCCCATACATCCGTTGCCAGCCGCCTATTAGCGCCCGTGCGCACAGATGCTATTGGAGAAATGCTCTCTATCACCCGCACCCTTGACCCTCGTGCTCCCCTGGTTTTTCTCGACGTACAAAGTGAGTCAGGGAATAGTGGAGAGCAAGAGAAGATCAGTAATGCCGAGGCTCGCGCGGTACGAGAGGTGGTAGCGGGTTTGCTGGCGCGAGGTGTAGAGGAAGCAGGTATAGGCATCATCGCTCCCTACAGGGCGCAGGTTGCCAATTTACGCAGGCATCTCTTCAGCGACGATGAGGCGATAGGGTGGAAAGCTCTACTGCCTACAACGCCGCTCAGCGTGGATACAGTGGATCGTTTTCAAGGGGGCGAGAGATCAGTCATCATCATCTCATTTGCCACCACCAGCACTCCTGACGTGGAGAGCCAGATACGCGAGCATCTCACCAACCCCAACCGCTTGAATGTGGCGCTTACTCGCGCACAGCGCAAGCTCATCCTGGTAGGACATGCCCTCGCTTTGGAGAGCCTCCCCATTTTTCAAAGGCTACTCACTTATTGCCGGGGTATGGACGCGGTCATCGCTTACACTCACACTCCTGTCGCGAGGCCGACTACACCTCGGTAGCCAGAGCGTACCGATCCTGAAGTAAGGCTTCCAGGGGTTGCTTGATATCGAGATGAGCATAACAGGCGCGCTCAAGTGAGGTTCGGACACCGGTGTGAATATGCATCTTCTCCAAAATCATTTCAACCGCGTGCTGCAAATTCACCGTAATCCGAAATGGTTTATCAACCTCGTGATGGTACTCGCGGAATTGCTCCATCCCCAGCCCGGTTAGCACTAGTACGGGATGGATTCCAGCCGCCAACCCCGCCTGTATATCAGTGATACTATCTCCAACGAAGACCGCGTCGCCCATATCAAGGCCCAGTTCACTACTTGCACGCAGCAACATGCCTGGACGAGGCTTGCGGCAGTGACAATTCGCATCTCTACTATGTGGGCAATAATATACCTTTTCTATGACTCCCCCCGCGTCCTGTATTTCCGCCAGCATGCGGCGATGTATATCCTCAACAATCTCCGGGGCAATACAGCCTTTGGCTACCCCCGCCTGGTTTGAGCAAACAACGATACGGTGTCTCGCCCGTGTCAGCTTCGCTATCGCCTCTCGTGAGCCTGGCAAAAAGCGAAATTCGCTCCAACTTTTCACATAATCAGATCGGTTTTCATTGATGACCCCATCCCGGTCTAGAAAAATAGTAGACACAACTTCCCCCAATCATAGTAGCCAAATATTTCGATATACTGCTAACTGTAACGACGTCAGCAATATAGAACAGAAGCATACTTCATTAATCAGATGAGACGATTTTCTCATCCAGGCCGGCGATATTCAAGCGTCATGCAGGTCTACCAGACCTTTTTTCATAGCATAAATGACCACCTGCGAGCGGTCATAAATCTCAAGTTTACGATAGATATTGCTGATATGATTGCGCACGGTTTTTTCGCTGATCTCCATAGTACGCGCGATCTCTTTGGCAATCTTCCCCCTGGCGAGCAGTTTCAACATCTCCGTCTCACGAGAAGTGAGGCCATCGAAACAGGGACCTTTCTCAGGAGATTGCCCTTCGAGCAAGTGCATCATGCGGCTTGTGATATCAGGCGCTGTTACCTGCTCTCCATTATTCACAGCACGGATGGTTGCTATCAGTCCAATAGCAGAGATGTCCTTCAAAATATAGCCGTTCGCGCCTGCTCCCAATCCCTCCAGCACATATCCATCAGTGGTAAAGGTAGTCAATAGTATTACACGCGTGTCAGGCAACTCGGCCTTGATCTGGCGCGTCGCCGCTATGCCATCCAAATGCGGCATTTTGACATCCATCAATATAATGTGCGGGCGCAGCTGACGCACGAGTTCAACAGCTTCCTGGCCATTACTGGCTACTCCTATTACCGAAAACTGCACCTCCGCGCTCAACATACCCGCGATACTCTCACGAAAAAGCCGTTGATCGTCCGCTACTATAATCTTGATCTCCTGCTGGTTCTGCTCGCCAGCAGACCAGAAGTTGGTCTGTATTTGCACCGGCTCTTCCTCAACTTGTACAGACATTGATGCCCTATTCCATCAATCCATTGGATAAAGGAATATCAATATCCACGCGTGTACCCTTGCCAGGGACGCTATCGAGCGTCACACGCCCTCCAAGCAATGCGGCCCGCTCGCACATACCAATGACACCCTGGTGATATCCGCTTCCTCGTGATGCCAACGACGCGCCTTTCGTCATTCCTCTGCCATCGTCCGCAATACTGATATAGATGTGCCCTTCGAAGCTAAACATACAGATACTGATGGTAGACGCCCTTGCATGTTTGGATATATTGGTGAGCGCTTCGCGCACTATATAATAGATATTCGATGTGTATTCAAAAGGCAAAAGAGCCGACCAATCCTCACATTCGAACTCGACCCGGTACCCCGCGCTCTGCATTTGTCTCAACAAGCCTTCGAGAGCATTTACCAGGCCCCGGTCAAGTTCCGATGGTGTACGTAATCCTCCCAGTGCCTGTCGCATAGAGGTCAGGCTATCGCGGGCCAGTTCCTGCCATGTCTCGACTTTTTCGGCTATCCTCTGACCGTTCTGATTGATCTCCTCATCCGCGGACGGATAACGCGTCCGGAAATATTCCAGGTCGGCCACCAGCGCGGTAAGTGATTGCACAACGCCATCATGTAGTTCGCGCGCAATACGCCGTCGCTCCGCTTCCTGTACCATTCGCGTGGCCTGTGTATCTACCGCGTCCAGGGCATCAAGCACATCGAGCATGGTCTTGTTCCTTTTCTAACCTTGCCGCTTTTCTCCCTTCACCATAGCCCTTACTCCCGCGGCTGTCTCCGTTTTTTCGTCTACCTCTTATATATACCTGTTTAGCGTTAACCTTTTATTGAGACAGGACTATGGGAAAGGTTAAGATTCGCCAAAAGATGCGCAGAGTTCTTAACCTTGCGGGTCATTTTGCTCATATCCCCTGGGTGACGATGCAATTCCTTTCAAGTGATTTGCCTATCTGGTCTGGGCATTTGTCCTGGTCGCCCATTTCTCTTGTACTTGCTCAATATTTTCGGATATACTCAACCAACAGCCAAACCTCACCGGGGTACAGGGGCTATGGCCCCTTTGAATCCCACTTGATGCAATTGAGAGGCGAGAGAGAAAGGAACGCGGGTATGATCTGTCCTTCATGCGGCGCACCGAATCGCGATGGAGCAAAGTTCTGCAATCGCTGTGGATGTGCCTTGTTCCCGGACGAACGGCTCCGCCAGTTGGATCTGTGTTTTGTGATGGACGCGACAGGCAGCATGCGCGACCACATCGAAGCCACACGCAAAGATCTGCAAACCTTCGCCCGAAAGTTAACTGCCCACCGCTTACGACCAGATTTGTCCTACGCCCTGGTACTCTACCGCGATCATCCTGATTCTGGTAAGACATTTGTCACCCAATGTATCCCTTTCTCCACCTACCTGGCCGACCTGCAATTGGCCCTCGACAACACTCATGTGCAGGGCGGCGGCGGAGACGGGGCTGAAGCAGTCGCTGATGGTCTCTACGATGCCTGCTATAAACTGCAATGGCGCGAGCATGCGCATAAAGTTATTCTGCTGGCAGGTGATGCTCCCCCACACGGAAAAGGCGCGCGCAGGGATAAATTCCCGCAGGGATGCCCATGTGGACACGATACCGAAACCATCGCCCATCAAGCCCGTATGCGCGGCATCACCATCTTTAGCCTGGGCATAGGCGACAATCCGTTCATGGTCCAGAGCTTTCAGCAGATCGCCCGGCATGGCGGCGGGCAATTCGTCTCCATCGGCGGAGCCGATACGCTGATCGACCAGGTGTTAGCCCTCATGCTCACCGAATTTGGCAAGGTGGATATCGATGGCACAGTGCTTGCTGCCTACCGACCAGCTGCAACGCCGCAATCCATCGCTGCTGCTACTGGTCTACCCATCGGTGATGTCGATGAAAGCATGAATCGCCTGCGGCAGAAGCGATTGATTTAGCATTGTAGGAGATACCTATGTCGAAACGCCCAATTCTCACAGTCGGCAGCCTGAACATGGACCAGGTGGTGCAGGTGCCGCGCATACCCGTATTAGGAGAAACTCTACTCGGCGCGGGCTCGCTCAAACTCGTGCCAGGAGGGAAAGGTGCAAACCAGGCCGTCGCGATGGCGCGCCTGGGGGCATCCGTTATGCTGGCAGGAGGCGTCGGCAGCGATCCCTTCGGAGAGCAACTGCTCAAAGCATTACAGGCCGATACCGTCGATACCCACCTCATCGTGGTCGATGTGCAGGAGGCCAGCGGCACCGCCTTTATCTTTCTTACGCCCGATGGCGACAATGCCATCGTGGTCGCGTCAGGAGCCAATATGCGCGTAGGTGAGGACGCGCAGCAACTCACCCGTATCTACGAGACCATCCCCCAGGCAGCCGCGCTGGTCTTGCAACTGGAGATACCACTAGAAACCGTCAAAAACCTGGTTGCCGAGGGGCATAAGGCTGGCATACCCGTTATCCTAAACCTCGCGCCCGCCCAACCACTTTCCTGGGACATTCTCAAACAGCTCACCGTCCTGATTGTCAACGAGACCGAGGCCAGTATGCTCAGCGGGCAGCGCATTGACTCGCTTGAAGATGCTCGCATTGTAGCAACCGTGCTGCGTGAACGGGGTATCCCTATGGTTGTAGTAACGCTGGGTGCTCAGGGCGCATTGCTCGCCATATCAGATCACGCGGGAAAAACGCAGTGCATCCACCAACCCGCGCCCCGTGTCCAGGTCATCGACACCACCGCCGGGGGCGATTGTTTCGTAGGCGCATTCACCGTCGCCCTGACCGAGCAGCAATCCCCACGAGAGGCCTTACGCTTCGCGGTCTATGCCAGCGCGTTGAAAGTGACCAAATTTGGCGCGCAATCGGGTTTGCCCACGCGCAAAGAAGTGGATGCATTTCGTTTATAATTAGCCAGGGCGACTGGTGATAAAGAGAGGTTCTATGTACCGCATTATCCTTGATACCGACCCTGGCATTGATGACGCTTTGGCCTTGTTCCTGGCCCTGGCTTCGCCCGAAATTCAGCTTGAGGCCATTACGACCGTGAGCGGCAATGTGCATGTAGACATTACCACGCGTAACGCCCTGGCCTTGCTCGAACTGGCGGGACGAACCGGTATCCCCGTAGCGCGCGGGAGCGATCGCCCGCTTGTGCGCGAGACAGTCATCGCTGACTATGTGCATGGACGCAACGGGCTGGGAGAAGTTCTGCTGCCTGAACCACAACGGCAGCCCACCGGCAAACATGCCGTAGATGTCATCATCGAGCAGATTATGGCGGCACCTGGAGCCATTACACTCGTCCCCATCGGGCCGCTCACCAACATCGCTCTGGCAGTACGCCGCGAGCCGCGCATCGCGCAACATGTGCGCGAGGTCGTCATCATGGGCGGCGCACTGCGTGTTCCTGGCAACGTGACTCCCTGCGCCGAATTTAATATATATGCTGATCCGCATGCCGCGCATATCGTACTGCACGCGGGCTGGCCTATCCGCCTGGTCTCGCTCGATGCCACCAACCATACAGACATGCAACGCGAACAGTTTGCCGTCCTTGCCGCGAACGGTCATCCCGTCACGCAAGCTATGAAGAGCATGGTCGATTACCACCTTGACGAATTTGGCAAGCCGCGCGGCATCACCGCCTTCCACATGCACGATCCACTATGCCTGGCAGCCGCTTTGCATCCCGAACTTCTCACCTGGAAACCCGCCTATGTCGATGTAGAACTGGCGGGCACGCTCACTCTCGGTGAGACCGTCGCTTATTTTGAACAAACAGAAGACATCGACCCGTCACTGGAACACCTTCATCCGTCGAATGTACTGGCCTCTGTTGGTGTCGATGTCGAGCGGTTTATCCAGCTGTACATGGAGAGGATACAAACAACCTTCCTTTGACAAGCTTCGCACTATAGGCTATCATAAAGGAAAATAATCCTTATCAATCCACATGGTTTCAGCAGCAAAGGAGCAAAACGCCATGGCAGTCATTAACGAAGCAGAAGTCATGGACGCGCTACATGAATGTTACGACCCCGAAATTCCGGTCAATATTGTTGACCTGGGGCTTATCTATAACGTTGATATAAATGATGAGGCAGGACACGTCGATGTTACTATGACCCTCACGGCTATGGGATGTCCAATGGCTGGCGATGTCATCTCCGAAGTCGAAATGCGCGTAGGAGAAGTTGAGAACGTCAAGTCCTGCAAAGTCAATATGACCTTCGATCCCCCCTGGTCACCCGAGAAGATGACCGAAGACGCCAAATGGGAACTTGGCATGATTTAAGACCTCATCCGCAAAGCAGTTTATTGGCTGCTAAGTCGGATGAGAGGTAGGTGATTGTTATGGCATATGCAGGCCCTCCAGATGGAGGGGATATTCGCGCAACGTTGGCGCTTAGCCAGGATGAAGTACAGACCGGCAGCACTCGCACACTCAATCTCCCAGGAGGACGCCGCATTACCGTATCGATCCCTGCCGGCGTTCGTAATGGAGAAGAAATTCGTCTCAAGGGTCAGGGCGAACCCGCGTGGGCTGGTGGACCCGTTGGTGATCTTATTCTGACCGTTTCGGTTCCTGTTGACTCATACACAGGACAATCGAAGCCGGGCTTTAACCAGAACTCACCGACGGAATACGTTCCCGCGCCCTATTTCCCCCCCAC
>WNGP01000091.1_pt1 | contig 57339 bp, 46 predicted proteins | sample 5407671 | NCBI WGS metagenome assembly WNGP01 (sample SAMN13153381, study PRJNA577476) | soil metagenome | isolation source: 40 cm soil or saprolite under Garry oak tree replicate 2 | place: USA:California | collected 2016-06-15 | reverse complement strand
CGCCCCCGGCTGCGGCCGCTCATGATCGTCTGGGCGCTCGTGCCACTCGCCTTTGCGGGCTATACGGTCGCGCTGCCGCTGCACGCGGCCGCCGCACTCGGATGGAAAGAACGCGAGCTGGCCATCCTCTTTACGATCATCGGCGTCACCGCGGCCTCGGTGCAGGGATACTTCTTTGGGAAAATCGTGCGGCGCGTGGGGGAGCGAACGCTGGTCATCGCGGGCACGTTCGGCATGGCGGTGGCGATCGCCGTGGTACCGTTCCTTCCTAGCTCGGCGCTGCTGTACGGGTGGACGTTCATACTGGCTGTTTCCAACAGCGTCTTCGCGCCCGCGGCGACCGGACTCGTATCCGTGTACGCCGATCCGAACGAGCAGGGCACGGTGCTGGGTGCGGCCCAGGCGATCGGAGCGCTCGGCCGCACGGCCGGCCCGCCGTTGATCGGTACCGTGTATGACGTGAGCGCGATCACGTCGTTCCTGCTCGCCGGTGCGGTGATGGCCCTGGCTGGGCTGGCGGCATTTGGTCTCGCGCCTGTTCCGCATCACGCCGCGCCCACGCCGGCGGCGCCTCCTGCGGTTGCGGATGACGAGATGGAGAGTGTAGGGGACTAGCCGTGCGGCTGGGCCGATTCGACCCGGCTTGACCGCGGGGCACAAAGCGGGTCGTTTAGCCTGCCTCCAGCGACCCCGGGGACTGAGCCATGACGTGGACCCAGGTGTACGATCCGCTGCACAATTGGGTCTTCTCCACACTCGTCGCCGCACTACCGATTCTGGTGCTGTTCGGCCTGCTGGCGGGGTTGCGGGTGAAGCCCCACTGGTGTGCCATCGCCGGCGCCGCCACCGCGGTGCTCGTGGCTGTGCTGGTTTTCGGGATGCCGGCGTCGCTCGCCGGCATGAGCTTCCTGTACGGTGTCGGGTTCGGCGTGCTGAAGATCGCGTGGATCGTGCTCGCGGCGGTGTATCTGTACGACATCTCGGTGTTCACGGGCCAGTTCGAGATCATGAAGGAATCGGTGGCCGGGATCACCGCCGACCGCCGACTGCAGTTGCTGCTCGTGGCGTTCTGCTTTGGGGCGTTCATCGAAGGTGCGGCGGGCTTCGGGGCGCCGGTCGCGATCGCGGGCGCCTTCATGATCGGGCTCGGGTTCAAGCCGTTCCACGCGGCCGCGCTCAACTTGATCGCCAACACGTCGCCCGTGGCGTGGGGAGCGATCGGCACGCCGGTGCACACCTTGGCGGCGGTGTCGGGTCTGCCCGAGTCGGACCTGAGCGCCATGATCGGTCGCATCCTGCCCATCACGGGGATCATCGTGCCCTTCTGGCTGGTGCGCGCCATGGTGGGATGGGCCGAGACCCTCGAGGTGCTGCCCGCCATTCTCGTGGTGGGAGCTTCGTTCAGCCTGACGCAGTACCTCTGGTCCAACCACGTGGACTCGAACCTGGTCGACATCGCCGGCGGCGTCGTGTCGCTCGTTGCGACGGTGATCTTCCTCCGGTTCTGGCGCCCGAAACGCGTGTGGCGGTTCGCGGACGAGCAAGCGCCGGCAGGTACCGCGGCCGCGCACAAGCATTCCCCCCGTCAGGTGGTCAAGGCGTGGATGCCGTTCGCCATCCTGTCGCTGACGGTGCTCGTGTGGGGCCTGCCGGCGGTCAAGGGCGCCATCAACCGCGCGACCACGCCCCTGTGGGATGTGCCGCTGCTGCACAACGCGGTGACGCGCGCGGCGCCGGTCGTGACGAAGCTGACACCGGAGGCGGCGCGGTTCGACTTCAACTGGCTCTCGGCGACGGGGACGGGGTGCTTCGTTGCGGCCATCCTGGCCGGTCTGGTGCTCGGCCTGGGACCGGGGCAGCTGGCGAAGATCTTCTGGTACACGCTCAAGCGCATGAAGCTCGCGGTCATCGCGATCTCGTTCATGCTGGGCCTAGGGTTCACTACGCGCTATTCCGGGCTCGACGCCGTGCTGGGGCTGGCGTTCACGCGCAGCGGCTGGTTCTACCCCTTCTTCGGGACGTTCCTCGGCTGGCTGGGGGTCGCCCTGACGGGCAGTGATACCTCGTCCAACGCGCTGTTCGGCAGCCTGCAGCGCATCACGTCACAACAGCTGGGACTCGATCCGGTCCTGATGTGTGCGGCGAACTCGGCGGGCGGAGTGATGGGAAAGATGGTGGACGCGCAGTCCATCACCGTGGCCACGTCGGCCACGAATCAGGTGGGCAACGAAGGCAGCATCTTCCGCTACGTGTTCTGGCATTCGGTCGCCCTGGGGGCCGTCGTGGGCGCGATCGTGCTGCTGTACGCCTACGTGTTCCCGGGCGGGGTGCCGCACGGCCTGACGATCGTGAAGTGACGGAAACGCGTAGGGGCGCAGCATGCTGCGCCCCTACAGTCTTCCGCACCCCTACTGTTTTCAGCCCCTCGCGCCCGCCCGCACCTCCGCCGGCTGCCAGATTTTGATCTTCCTTGTCTCGGGCATCAGGAAGATGCTGAGAATGAACGCAATCGAGGGCACGAGGATCGGATAGATCAGTGCCGAGCCGATCCCTGCCTTCAAGTACGCTGCGGTCGTGATGACTGGGACCAGGCCGCCACCCCACCCGTTACCGATGTGATAGGGCACCGAGACCGACGTATACCGGATGCGTGCCGGGAAATACTCGGCGAGGAACGCGCCGATCGGCCCGTACACCATCCCGACGTAGGACACCATGACGGCCACGATCAGGATGGACAGCACCCAGTTCGTGTTCGCCGGGTCGGCGGTGTGCCCGAGCGCGATGTAGAGCGGGTAATAGGTCAGCGCGGCGAGCGCGAATCCGGCGAGGATGATCGGCTTCCGCCCGATCCGGTCAGACAACCAGCCGAAGAAGATCAGCGAGGGAGTGGCGATGAGGAGCGCCACGCCGGCGATGATCGCCGGTGACAGCGTATCCGGTTTGCGGATCTGCTGCAGGAAATACAGCGCCCAGAATTGACCGCTGTACCACACCACGCCTTCGCCGAGGACGACGATGCTGGCGATGATCACGTACTTCACGTTCTGGCTCAGGAACGCTTCCTTCCACGGATTTTTCGCCGTTTGCCCCTTGGCCTTGATAGCCTGGAAGATCGGCGTCTCCTGCAGCTGCAGTCGGATATAGATCGCGATCGCGATCATGAGCAGAGAGAGGAGGAACGGGATCCGCCACCCCCATGCGGGCCACGCCGTGGGCCCGACGATCTCGCGCGTGGCGATGATGACGACGAGTGACACCACGATGCCCAATGTAGGCGAGGTCTGGAGCCAACCGGTGTAGTACCCGCGCTTTTCATCGGGCGCGTACTCGGCGACATACGTGATGGCGCCGCCGTATTCTCCGCCGAGACATAGGCCCTGAATGAGTCGCAGGCCCAGCAGGATGACGCCGGCCGTCGCGCCGATCTGCGCATAGGTCGGCACGAGCCCAATAAGTGCCGTGGCGAGGCCCATGCCGCTCAGCGTGATCAAGAAGGTGTACTTTCGGCCGATCAAGTCTCCGATGCGTCCAAACAGAAATGCCCCGACCGGGCGAATGAGGAACCCGGCCGTGAACGTCCCGACGTACTTGATGAGGTCCGAGCCCGAGGCGCTCTGTGCGAAGAATTTGGGGGCGAGGAGGGCCGCAAGACTGCCGAAGATGTAGAAATCGTACCACTCGATGACGTTCCCGACTGCTGCGGCGATGACGACGCGACGAAGCTCCTTGAAGGACAGCTGAGGCGCGGTCATAGACCCCCTCGAGAGTAGGATGTCCGAGTTTCCCGGTGCAACGCGAGTCCGTCAAGTACGGTATTGTTTCGCCTACTTGTCCCCCGTCCCGCCGGCGACGAGTCCCTTCGCCCGCCACTTCTCGAAGATTGCCTTTACGCGCTGATGTGCGTCGTCCAGCGCCTGTTCGGGCGTCATCCGACCTGTGGCGGCGTTGGCGAACATCGTCGGCAGCACGAACGTGTCGAACACCTCGCTCTCGGCCGGATTCGCTGGGCCCGGATGGCCGATATTTGTCGCCCACTGGAGGGCCGTGCCGATGGGTTTGAGCTTCGTCGGCGGATTCGAGCCGAACGGGTCGCTTGACGTCTGTTGCTCCATCCAGCGGTTGCCCGCAGCGGGCTTCTGCGCCAGCGCCGTGCTGGGGTCCGCGGCGGCTCCGGGGAAGGAGGGGAAGTTGTAGAGCTTGCTGGCCAAGATCGCGTCGCGATTGTGGGCCACGAGGTCGACCAGGAACTGTTTCGCCACATCGGGACTCTGGGCGAACTTCCAGATGGCGTAGATCCCCATCACGTGCTCGCACGCCCACCCTGTGCCGCGCGGCCCTTTCAGCGCCGGCACGAAAAAGATGTCGTCGGCGACCGGAAGCTTGTTGTCTTGGGCGGTGCGATAGGCAGAGATCGAGTTCAGGATGTAGGACGTCTGGCGGGCGTTCAGGGCCTGATTGTTGGAGGCGGCGTTCCAGCTCAGCACGGCGGGCGTCATCCCCGCCTTGTAGAGCCGCACGCCAAACCGCAGCGCTTCGAGCGTCTGCTCCGACTTCAAGATCACGTTCTCGTTGGCGTCCTGGACCGAGCCGTCGAACGACCACAGCATAGCGCGCGTCGCCATGTTGGTATCGAGCTCCTGCGACATCCCGATCCCGATCGGGATTTGGATCTCGGGATGCTTGGCGTGGATCTGCGGCCCCGCCGTCACGAGGTCCTCCCACGTCTTGGGCCCGTCCGGCATGCCGATCTCGGTCCACAGGCTCTTCAAGTAGTCGCCAGGATCGGGGACGTAATTGTCGCTGAAGCCGAACCATTTGCGCGTCACGGGATTGTAGGTGGCGCGCTTACAGAGATCGAGGATCGGCCCGTGGGTGCGCTCGGCGTCGCGCACGACGTCCGCCATGTCGAGGACCTGCGGCTCGAACGCGCCCGGCGGCGACAGGAATTGAAAGAGGTCGTGACCCTGTTGGGCCGCGACCTCAGCGTTCGCCCGCGTCGTCAGGTCCGCCAGGGCGATGTGATCCACCGTAACCTCGACGCCCTTCTGCGTGCCCCAGTCCTTGGCGTACTTGTCGAACCAGGTGTCGTAGGCGGGGACGAAATGGCTCCACTGCATGATCTTCAGCGTCTTCTGCTGGCGCTTGATGAGGATGGTTGGGCCGAGCACGACCGCCGCTGCGGCGGCGCCGGTCGTGGTGACGAATTGCCGCCGATCCATCCCTTTCCGCCTGGTCATGGACCTACCCTCCATTTCATTCGGAAAGGCGACTCGCGGCGAAGCGGACGACGCTCCGCCGCGAGCTCGCAAGACTCTTCAGAGCGTGTACAGCACGCTGAGGGCGTATTGGTCAGCCGTCCGGATACCAGTGCTCCACCTTGTCACCGCCCGGAAATACTCGAGCCCCAGCGCGTAGCGGCCGGCCCGAAACCGGATCAGCGCATCGGTGTCGTGATTCAACCGACGGAGTAGCGCGACGCCGTTGTCCGCCAGGAACTTCGACGCGTCCGGCTGGTCCATGCCGTAGTAGAACCACAGGCCCCAGTGGGGCGTCAGGTCGTAACCGGCCTGGGCCCACGCGCCCCAGCCCTGGATTTTCCCTTGCTGCGCAGCGGCGGCGTTGGACCCGGCGCCCTGCGTGATGTGGCCAAACTGCTGTCCGAGGTTGTGGCCGAAATAATAGTTGCCGTGCAGTGTCAGTTTCCCCGACGTGATGTTATGGCCGGTCTCGAAAGCCCAGCCGTTCAAGTTGCCACCGTTGACCCCAACCCCGTTCACGTCCTTGTTGTCCACGTGGTAGACCACGTAGCCGTTCCAGTTCGCGCCGCCGATTTTCTTGGCGAGGTTGAACCGGGCTTCGAACTGCGGCTTTCCGGACGCCTCACCGCTCCCGACGCCGCTAGCCCCCACGGCCGGGCCCGAGCCCTTCAACAGGGCCAACTGCAGCTGCACGGTCAGCGGCTTGCCGGGCCTGAGGTCGTGATAGAGGAACACGCCCGGGAACCGCCAGCCAATCATGCCGGTCGCCCCATATCCCAAGGGGAAGGCGAGATGCGTCACGGACACGGGCACTTCGCCGAACAGCGGCGCCCAGAACTGGCCCACGCGCAGCGTCGTGTGGCCGTTCGTCAGATCCACGTAGGCAAAGCGGGCCCGGAGCTGTGGCTGCTCGTCCCCGAACGGCGGGGCACCGTTGATGGCACCGAAGAAATCGGCCTCGAGCGTGGCCTTCGGTGCCCACTTGCCCAACACCGGTCCGGCGCTGAAGTCGAACCGGATGCGCGTGTTCCGGATGTCGCCGTCCAAGAATCCTTGGTCGGTCGTGGGCTGCACCAGGCTCGCCCACTCGGCGTTCTGACCCTGCCCGAAGTCGAACAAGCCCCGGTTGTTGTGCATTGTGGCGTTGATGAAGCCGCTGATGGTCAGGGTGTCTCCCGCCCCCAGCTTGACCGATTGCTGCGCGCACACGGCCGACGGCCCCCCAAGCAACGCCACGAGCGCGACCACGACTCCAGCGAACCACGCAATACGCCTTCTCATGAGGACCCTCCCCTCCTGTGGGACTGGGTGATGGAGCGGCCTCAGCCCTTTACCGCTCCCATGGTGAAGCCCTGAATGAATCGGTCGATGAAGAGGTTGTAGATGATGGCGAGCGGAATACTGGTAAACAATGCAGCGGCCATGAGGGAGCCCCAGTGGTACACATCGCCGCGCACCAGCGCGATGGGGACGCCCAGGCTGACGGTCATGCGATCGACCGAGCTGATAAACGTCAGCGCATACACGAATTCCTGCATAACCAACGTGAACGTGAAGACGACCACGGTCAAGATGCCCGGAAGAATGAGACGCGGCGCCACCCGCAAAATCACGGCCAGGCGGCTGTAGCCGTCGATCATGGCCTGCTCCTCGATCTCCCACGGCACCGACCGCATGAATCCCATTACGAGCCAGGTGCAGAATGGAATCGTCATAGTCGGATAGACCAGGATCAGGGCGCCGAGCGAGTTCTGCAGGCCCAGTAGCGAGATCACGCGGGAGAACGGGATGAACAGCAGGGTGGGAGGGATCAGATAGGTGAAGAAAATGCCCATCCCCAACCGCTCACCCCAACGCCCGGCGAGCCGGGCCAGGCTGTACCCCGCCGGCACCGCGATGATCACCGTGATGATCACCACGGCGACGATCACGAGCAAGGTGTTCGCCACCCAGCGCAGGAAGTCCGTCTGTCCGAACAGCAAGCGCACATGTTCGAGCGTCGGCGGGTCGTTGAAGATCCAGGGCACGTGCCGTGTGTCGAACGCCCCGACGTACAGGTCCCGGTTCTGCTTGAATGCGGTGATGAACATCCAATAGAACGGAAAGCCGGCGAACGCCGTGAAGCCCAGCGCCGCGGCGTACAGCCCCACGCGCTTCAGCGGAGCCCCCCCTCCCGCGCGCCGACCTCGGCCCGGCGAGCGAACCGCAGCAAGAGGACGGCGACGGCGATGAGGAACGGCAGGAGGAAGACGGCGATCGCGGCGCCCTGCCCCAGATCGGCGCCCAGCACGCCGCGTTGGAACGCGAGCGTAGGCAGGACATGGGTGGTATTCGCCGGTCCTCCGCCCGTCAGGATGAATACGACGCCGAGGTCCGTCGCGGTATAGACCACGCCGAACAACACGGCGACCGCCACGACCGGAAGCAGCAGCGGCAGCTCGACGTGGACGAGGCGTCGCCAGAAGCCCGCGCCGTCCACGATCGACGCTTCGATGACGTCCTGCGGAATTGACGCGAGGCCCGCGAGCACGATCATGGTCGCGAACGGGAAGATTCGCCATGCCTGCACGATAATGATCGCGACGAGCGCGAGGCTGGGCTGCCCGAGCCAGTAGAGCCAGCCGTGGAGAAGACCGGCCACCTTGAGCGTCCAGTTGATCACGCTGAACGTCGAGTCGAAGATCCAGGTCCAGGCGATCGCGGCGAGTGAGACGGGGACCGCCCACGGCAACAGCAACACGAACCGCGCACCGCGCTTACCGTGGAAGGTAGCGCGGAACACCTGGGCCGCCGCCGTCGCCAGGACGACGACGAGCACTTGGGATCCGATCGTCACGATCGCCGTGTTGCTGAGCGAGCGGAGAAAGATCGGGTCGGCGAGAATGGTGGTGTAATTGCGAAAACCGGCCCAGGTGAAGGTCAGGCTCCCCGCGGTGGCGCTCGAGAAGCTGAGCAGAATCGCCAGCACGAATGGCACGCCGACGAGCAGGATCACGTAGGCGAGGGCCGGGCTGAGCATCGCCGCGCCGAGCAGATCTTCGCGATCGGCGAGCTTCACCGGCGCACTCGCGCCCCCGTCTCGGCATCGAAATAGCAGAGGGCCCGCGCGGGCACCGCGAAATCGAGCCGCCCTCCTTCTTCTTCCGGAATGGCCCGTCCGATGTTCGCGGGCAGCTTGGCGATCACGGTTGCCGCGGGGGCAAACTCCACGGTCCCGTAGACATACCGATCCGAGCCCAGGTACTCCACCCGCCGCACGATGAGCGGAATCGGGTGAAGCGGCTCCCGGTCGCCAAAGTGGTCGCTCGGCAGCAGGTGCTCGGGCCGGAACCCCAGGAGCGTCCTGCCCCCGCCGCCGGGTTGCTCGACCAGATTCATGGGCGGCTGGCCCAGAAACGTCGCCACGAACGTGTCGACCGGGTCCTCGTAGACCTCGTGCGGTGTCCCCACCTGCCGCACCTTGCCGCGATCCATGACCGCGATACGGTCACCCAGGCCTAAGGCTTCGACCTGATCGTGCGTGACGTACACGGTGGTACGCCGGATCTGCCGCTGGAACCGCTTCAGCTCGTCGCGCGCGGTGTTACGAAGCTTGGCATCGAGGTTGGCGAGTGGCTCGTCGAGCAGAAACACCTGGGGGTCCCGCACCAGGGCGCGGCACAGCGCGACGCGCTGGCGCTCGCCACCCGACAGCTGGCGCGGGTAGCGGTCCAGGTAGCGCGTGATACCGAACAGGTCCGCCGCCCAGCGGACTTTCTCGGTGATGTTCGCGCGCGGCAGGCCGGCGGCTTCGAGGGGAAACGCGATGTTCCCGAAGACGGTGCGGTGCGGATAGAGGGCGTAACTCTGGAACACCATCGCGATGCCGCGGGCGCGCGGCGGCACTACTCCGTCCACCCGCCGGCTGCCGATGTAGATCTCGCCCGCGCTCGGATGCTCCAGGCCCGCGATCATGCGGAGCAGCGTCGTCTTGCCGCAGCCCGATGGCCCCAGCAAGACCAGCAGCTCTCCATCGCGGATCGAGAGATCGACTCCATCGACCGCGTCATGGTCGCCGAACCGCTTGCGCAACGCGCGGATTTCCACGCTTGCCATGTAGGTCAAAAGATAGACGCCCAGCGGCCTCTCGGCCTCTTCCTCGTCATCTAGCCATCTCAATCCCTTCCAAATCATATTTCTGTCCCCCTCGTAGGAGAGCTGGCGCGTTATGCGCGTGTACAAGACTCCCGAAATTCGCAATGTGGCCGTAGTTGGCCACGGCGCGAGCGGCAAGACCTCTCTGGTCGATGCGCTGGCGTTCGTGGCCGGAACGAGCAAACGGCACGGCTCAGTCAAGGATGGCACCGCCCTCACCGATTACACCGCCGACGAAATCGAACGCAAGTACTCCATCAACCTCGCGCTGGCCGTCGCCGAGTGGATGGACACGAAGATCAACCTGATCGACACCCCCGGATACCTGGATTTCACGGGTGACGCCCTCGCGGGCGTGTACGCTGCCGATTCCGCGGTGGTCGTGCTGTCCGCGACGTCCGGCGTCGAAGTCGGAACCGAGAAGGTGTGGGACTATTGCGAGCGCCGCGCGCTGCCGCGCCTGTTCTTCGTGTCGTTGATGGACAAGGAGCACGCCAACTTCGAGCGCGTCTTCGATCAGATCAAGCAACAGCTGACGCCCAAGGTGATCCCGGTGGAGATCCCGCTCGGGGAGGGGATGGAATTCCACGGGATCATCAATCTCTTCTCGAAGAAGGCGCACCTCTACAAGAAGGGCACGAAGGCGGGCGAATACGACGAGGTCGACGTCCCGGATGAGTACCAAGATCGGTTCGAGAAGTACTCGCAGGAGTTGATCGAGAGCATCGCCGCGACGGACGACACGCTGCTCGAGCGCTACCTCGGCGGCGAAGAGATCGGCCGCGATGAAGCGATCGCCGCGATGAAGGCCGGGATGGCGAAAGGGGAGCTCTTCCCGCTGTTCTGCGGCGCTGCCGAGCTGACGTACGGAACGCGTGCCCTCCTCAGCAAGCTCGTCGAATTGTGCCCGGCCCCGCAGGAGCGCCCACCCGTCGAGGCGCAGAAGTGGGGAACCGCCGAGCGGCTCACCCTCAAGTCCGACGACGCAGGGCCGCTGGCGGCGCAGGTCTTCAAGACGGTCTCGGAGCCGCATGTGGGCGACGTCACGCTGTTCCGCATCTTCTCGGGCCGCGTCAAGACCGGGCAGGACGTCTGGAACGCGCCGCGCGAAGCGTCGGAGAAACTGAACCATCTCTGCGTCGGTATGGGAAAAGAGCGTATCGAAATCCCCGAGCTGCACGCGGGCGACATCGGTGTGGTCGCCAAGCTGCGCGACACGCATACCAACGACACGCTCTCGACCAAGGACATGGGGCTCGTCCTGCCGAAGATCCCGTTCCCCGAGCCGGTGATCACGGTCGCCGTCGAGGTGAAGCAGCGCGGCGAAGAAGACAAGCTCTCGACCGGACTGCACAAGCTGCACGAAGAGGATCCCACCTTCCATCACGAGTACAACAGCGAGCTGTCCCAGACCCTCATCCGGGGACTCGGCGAGCGGCATCTCGAGATCGTCGTGGGGCGGTTGGCGCGGAAGTTCGGCGTCCATGCGCTGACCACCAAGCCCAAGGTCGCCTACCGCGAGACGTTCCGGGGGAAATCGGAGGGGCAGGGGAAGCACAAGAAGCAGACCGGCGGGCGTGGGCAGTACGGCGACTGCTGGATCCGCATCGCGCCGCTGCCGCGCGGCTCAGGGGTACAGTTCGTGGATGAGATCGTCGGCGGTGTGATCCCGCGCCAATACATCCCTGCCGTCGAGCGCGGCGTGCTCGAGGCGGCGCACAAAGGGCCGGTGGCCGGTTATCCGGTGGTGGACTTCAAGTTCGAGCTATACGACGGCTCCTACCACGACGTGGACTCCAACGAAATGTCGTTCAAGATGGCCGGCATTCTGGCGTTCCGAAACGTGAGTCCCGGCGCTCGTCCGGTGCTCCTCGAGCCGATTATGGAGGTCGAAGTGTGGACGCCCGACGACTATCAGGGGGCCGTGATGGGCGACCTCTCGTCGCGCCGTGGGCACATTGTCGGCACCGAGAAGGACGGACGGCTCACGAAGGTGAAGGCGCTAGTCCCCGAGGCAGAGCTCGACCGCTACGCCACGACGCTGCATTCGATCACGCACGGGCGCGGCACGTACAAGATGAAGTTCCACGTGTATCAGGACGCGCCGCCGGAAATCGCGGCGAAGGTGACCGAGGCGCGGAAGAAGGAGCTGGAAGAAGCGAAAGCATAATGCTCGCCCGTTGGCTGCGCCTCTGGTTTGGTTTCAGCGATCCGGTCGATCGCGGAACGTACTTTCGCCACGGCTTGGGTCTCATGGCGCTCAAGTACGCGGTCGACGCCCTCCTGATCTGGCGCTTTGCCGGCAGAATATGGACGCTCTCCAACTATCTCTCTCCGTTGCTCAGCACGCGGCAGCAGCTCTTGCGCGGCGCCCCGCCGTGGCTGCTGCCAGTCCTCGTGGTGATCGCGTTGCCGTTCCTGTGGATTGGCGTCAGCATGACGATGCGCCGCGCCGTAGACGCCGGCGCGAGTCCGTGGGTCGCGTTGTTCTTCTTTGTGCCGGGGCTGAATCTCATCCTCATGATGGTGCTGTGCCTGCCGCCCTCGCGGCCGCCTCGCATAATACCTTCCGACGCCGCGGCCAGCTCGGCGCCGGAGCGCTTCCAAAGCGCGATGCTTGGCGTCGCCGCCTCGCTCGCGATCACGCTGATCTCGGTGCTCGTTGCCGTCTACCTGCGCCGTCGCTATTCGACCGGCCTCTTCCTCGGCGTGCCGTTCACTATCGGCTACATCACCGCCTACATCTACAACTACCGTGTCGACCGTCCGGCGGGTGAGTCGGTGGGGCTGGCGCTGGGGAGCGTGACGATCGCCGCGGGAGCGATGGTCGTATTTGCGCTCGAGGGGCTGATCTGCATCGGCATGGCTTTGCCGATCGCGTGGGCGATTGCCCTGCCTGGCGCGGTGCTGGGCCGTGTCATGGCGCGACGAGCCATGTTCGGCTCCACGGGCGCTGGGATGGCTCTTCTCGTGCCCCTGTTCCTGGGCGTCGAGCCGCGGGGAGCGCCCACACCACACGAGGTGGTAACCATCGTCGAGATCGCCGCGCCGCCGGACGAGGTGTGGCGTCACGTGGTGACGTTCCCGGACTTGCCGCCGCCCACCGCGCTGCTATTCCGTGCCGGCGTCGCGGCGCCGACGCGGGCGCGCATCGAAGGCAGCGGCGTCGGCGCGGTGCGCTACTGCGACTTCACGACCGGCAGCTTCGTCGAGCCGATCACCGCCTGGGATGAGAACCAGCGCTTGGCGTTCGACATCACCGCGCAGGCGCCGCCGATGTCGGAGCTCAGTCCGTACCGGAATGTGAACCCACCGCACCTGGACGGGTACTTCCGTGCGACCCACGGCGAGTTCCGGCTCACCCCCCTGCCGGGCGGCCGTACGCGCCTCGAAGGGCGCACCGCGTACGTCGTGGATATGTTCCCACAGCGCTATTGGACCCTGGCGGCAGGCCGCATCGTCGCGGCCATCCACGAGCGCGTGTTGCGACACATCGCAGCTTTGGCCGAGGAGGAAGAGCCCTGATGAGAGCCACCGTCCTCTGTATGACCCTTGCTGTCGCAGCGGCCTGCCAGCCCGTCGATCGAAAGCGGCAGGCCTCCAACCTCGCCGACTCCATTGCGGCGGCCGTCACGACCACGCGAGTCGAGCCGCCACCTCCCGCCGCTCCGGGCGCCACGCGGGTGATAGCCGTGGCCGGATTCTCCACGCCCGAGTCAGTGCTGCTCGACTCGGCGCAGGACATCTACTTCGTCTCGAACATCAATGGCTCGCCGACGGCGAAGGACAACAATGGCTTCATCAGTCGCGTGCGGCCCGACGGAGCGATCGAGAACCTCAAGTTCATCGAGGGCGGCCGAGCGGGAGTGACGCTCAACGCGCCGAAGGGCCTGGCGGTGGCCGGCGATACGCTGTGGGTGGCCGACATCGACGTCGTGCGCGCGTTTAACGCGCGCACGGGCGCGCCCATCGACAGCGTGAAGTTCGACAGCGCGAGCGCGGGGGGCGGGGGAGCAGTGTTCTTGAACGACGTAACAGTCGCCTCGACGGGCGCGATCTACGTCACTGATACCGGAATCCGGTTCGACGACGTGGGCAACGTGTTGCATCCCGGACCCGACCGCGTATTCCGCATCGGTCCCGACCGCAAGGTCACGGTCGCGGCGCGCGGCGACAGTCTAGGCTGGCCGAACGGGATCACCGTAGACCCAGTCGGCAAGCGGTTCATCATCGTGTCCTTCGGGCCGACCAAGACGGTGCTCGCGTGGAAGCCGGGGGACAAGGCCCCCAAGGTCATCGCCCGGGGCGCTGGAGGGTTCGACGGTGTCGTGATCGCCGGCTCGAGGATCCTGGTCTCGAGCTGGACCGATTCCACCGTGTCCGCGTACGAGAGCGGGCAGGAGGTGAAGGTGATCACCGGCGTTCCCAGTCCCGCCGACATCGGCTACGACGCGAAGCGCAATCGCGTATTGATCCCGATCTTTACGGGGAATCGCATAGAGATCTGGCAGCTGCAGTAGCTCGTGGTGCACGCGGTCGGCAGCTACACCTGGTAGATGATGCTCGTCACCTGCCCAATGGCCGCATGCGCGCCCCCCGTTACCTCGCGCGGCGTTTGGGGTTCTTGATAGCACACCCCAAGAGAGGAGCTCGCGATGAGCGAATCCTCGCTTCAGAGTCTTTACGAGCGCCGCTGTGTGGTGTTGAACCAGCTGAGCGCTGCCCTCCGAGGCCGTGTCGTGGCATTGTGGCGCGTCGCGCGCGGGGGACTTGCCATGACGGAAGCCGTCAGCCGGCCGCAGCCGCCCGGCGGTGCTGTGGAGTTCGACGTCGGTGGAATGCTGCGGCAGTGGGGCAGGCTGGCTCTTCCCGATAGCCTGTGGGTCGGCTGCTGCGTCGATGCCGATCGCTGGCACGTGGCCGCAGTGCGGAGTGATCCACCTGCACCACCCCCGACCGGGATCGAGCGCCGCAGCCCCGAGCGGCTCGTCGTTGAGCTCGGCGGGCTATGCCTCGGTGCTCATGAGCGGGCGTGGATGGCGGTCGATCAAGCCACCGTTTATCTGTGCTCCGCGCTCGAGCTGCTCGAGATGTGCTTAGGGCGCGTGCGAGCGGCGGAAGGCCTTTCGCCGAACGGCCGCGCGCACATTCTCGCCGACCTGGCGGGCGTCGCCGACGTCATCAACGACGCGCTGCAGGCCTAGGTTCGGCTCCTGCTGCGTGAGGCAGTGGAGCGTGCCGAGCCCCCAGACGAGATCGACCGCGTGGATTCCCACGACGGGTCGGTCGGGAAACAGCTCGGCCAGGATACCGAGGGCGATACGATCCTTCGGGTCGTTGAAGGTCGGGACGAGCACGGCGGCGTTGGCGATGTAGAAGTTCGCGTAGCTGGCCGGTAGGCGGACGCCGTCGAAGTAGAGTGGGGCGGGCATCGGGAGGTCGATTACCTCGATGCTCGCCCCTCTTTCCAGATGCATCCCCTGCAGCCGCTCGCGATTCTCGGCGAGCGGTTTGTAGTTCACATCCTTGGGATCGCTCTCTCGACACAGCACGACGGTCGCGGGGTTGACGAAGCGGCACAAGTCGTCCACATGGCCGTGCGTGTCGTCGCCCGCGATCCCTTTGCCGAGCCACAACGTATTCGTGATGCCGAGCGTCTCGCGGAACACGTTCTCGATCTCATAGCGCGAGAGTCCCGGATTGCGAGCCTGCACCTTGGAATCGAGCAGGCACTCCTCGGTTGTGAGCAGGGTGCCCCTGCCGTTCACGTCGATACTGCCGCCTTCCAGCACGACACGCGCGTCGATGAGGGGGAGCTTGAACTTCTTGGCGGCAAGCTCGGGAATCTTGTCGTCCTTCTTCCAGTCCTTGTACTTCGCCCACGCGTTGAAATGAAAGCGGGCGATGGCGAGCCCCGGCCCCTGGCGAACGAAGATGGGACCAAAATCCCGCGTCCAGCCGCGATTGGTCGGGAAACGGAGGAAGTAGACCCGGTCCAACTCGACGCCGGCCTTCTTCAGGATCCTGCTCGCCTGTGCTTGGTGCGCCGCGGAGTTGACGAGGATGCGGACGATCTCGCCTCGCGCGAGTGCGCGAACGATCTCGCCGTAGACCCAGGGGATGGGAGGAAACTTGCCGGGCCAGTCGGAGACATTGTGCGGCCAGCCGATCCAGGTGGCCGCATGCGGCTCCCACTCGGCGGGCATCCGCACGTTGCTAATCAGTCAGAAACCGGTGCTGAATGCCGTCATACGCGTCGGTGCGGCGGTCGCGCAGGAATGGCCAGTTGCGGCGCACCTCTTCGATCCGTGCCAGGTCGACCTGCGACACCACGAGCGCCTCGTCTTCGGCGGCCTCGGCTACCATCACGCCGAACGGGTCACAGACGAACGAGTGGCCCCAGAATTCGATCCCCGCTCCCTGGCCGCCGAGCTGCTCGAATCCGACGCGATTTACCGCCGCGACCCAGCAACCGTTCGCGATGGCGTGGCTGCGCTGGATCGTTTTCCACGCATCCAGTTGCTGCTCGCCGTATTTCTCTTTCTCGGAAGGATGCCAACCAATGGCGGTCGGGTAGAGCAGAATGTTGGCGCCCTGGAGGGCGGTGAGACGCGCGGCTTCGGGATACCACTGGTCCCAGCACACCAGCGTGCCAATCGGCCCGACCTTGGTATCGAACGCGCGAAAGCCCAGATCGCCCGGCGTGAAGTAGAACTTCTCGTAATAGGAGGGATCGTCGGGGATGTGCATCTTGCGGTAGATCCCCTTCACCTTGCCGTCGGCGTCGATCACGGCGGCGGTGTTGTGGTAGAGGCCGGCCGCGCGTCGCTCGAACAGCGACGCGATCACTACGATGCCGTTCTCCTTCGCAATTTTTCCCAGCGTTTCCGTCGTCGGGCCCGGTACCGCTTCGGCCAGATCGAAGAGCGCGTGGTCCTCGCGCTGGGCGATGTAATGCGTGCGGAACAGCTCCGGAAGGCAAACGAGCGTCGCACCCTGCTGCGCGGCTTCGCGAATGCGCGCGACTGCCTTCCCCAGGTTCGCCTGCGGATCGTCGCTCATGCGCATCTGCACGAGCGCGATTTTGAACTGCATGGGGAGCGATCCAGACATGGGGCGTAGACTACCATGATTATTCACAGGCTGAAAGCCTGTGCTCGACCTGCATGGTCTTTCAGGACAATGATTGCCGAGCGCACCCTTCAGGGCGTGGAAGTCACCGGGGCGGGAGTTGTGGACTCTTCGACTGCCACCGGCGCCGGCGGCGCCACCTTCCGAAACTGCGACCGGTACACGTCCCACTGCGCGAGCAGCGCACGGGCGCGAGCGCTGCCGGTTTTGTGAAAGTGCTGCTGCACGAGCTGGCGAACGACGCGCTCGTCCATCGTGTTCAGCCCGCTGACCACAACCATTTCCAGGTTGCAGCGCGACTCGAGCGTGCGGTGCTCGTCGAGCACGTAGGCGATGCCGTTCGACATGCCGGCCGCAAAATTGCGGCCCACCGGCCCTAACACGACGACCACGCCCCCGGTCATGTACTCGCAGCAGTGGTCGCCCGCGCCTTCGATCACCGCGACCGCACCGGAGTTGCGCACCGCAAACCGATCTCCGACGCCGCCGGCCGCGAAGAGATGGCCGGACGTCGCGCCATACAGCGCGGTATTCCCGAGCAGCACGTGCGAACCACTCCCATAGGCGGCGTCCCGGAATGGCCGGATGACGACCTCGCCACCGCAGAGCCCCTTGCCCACGTGGTCGTTCGCCTCGCCCTCGAGGTGCAGGTGCATGCCCGGCAGAGTGAACGCTCCGAAACTCTGGCCGGCGCTCCCGCGGAAGCGCAGCCGCAGTGGGGTTCGGGGTCCCCCCCCCGAGCCCCCGTGGACGCGCGCGATTTCGCCGGCGATGCGGGCCCCCACGGTCAGGTGGTGATTCCCGATCGGGATCACGCGCGGTACCGCATCCTGCCGCTCGAGAATCTCGGCATCGAGCGACACGAGGCCGGGACGAACGTTCCGCTCCACTGTGCGCCGCCGCGGGTCCGCTTGGCTCGCTGGGGCGGACAACAGCGCCGAGAGATCGAGCAGGCTCGCGCGCGGCGTTTCCGGTCGTTCGATACGCCGCAGCAGCTCGACGCGGCCGACGAGATCGTCCACGCGGCGCACGCCGAGCGACGCCATGATTCGGCGAACGTCCTCGGCGATGTGTGTGAAGTAGGCGACTACCTGCTCCGGCGTGCCGCGGAACTTCGCGCGCAGCTCGGGCCGCTGCGTGGCGATGCCGGTCGGGCAGGTGTTCAGGTGGCACTGGCGCGCCATCGCGCAGCCGACCGCGACGACTGTGGCGGTGCCGAACCCGAAAGATTCTGCGCCGAGCAGCGCGGCGATCACGACGTCCCGTCCGGTGCGCAAGCCGCCGTCGACGCGGACCTCGATGCGCTGGCGCAGCTTGTTGCGCATGAGAATCGCCTGCGTCTCCGCGAGCCCCAGCTCCCAGGGCGAGCCGGCGTGCTTGATCGACGACAGGGGGGACGCGCCGGTGCCGCCGTTGTGTCCTGAGATGAGCACGTAGTCGGCATACGCCTTGGCGACGCCCGCCGCGACGGTGCCGACTCCCGCCTCCGCGACGAGCTTCACGCCGACGCGCGCGGCCGGATTCACCTGCTTGAGGTCGTGGATCAGCTGCGCCAGGGCTTCGATCGAGTAGATGTCGTGGTGCGGTGGCGGCGAGATCAGGGGGATCCCGACGACCGCATGCCGCAAGCGCGCGATGAGATCGGTGACCTTGTGGCCGGGTAGCTGGCCGCCTTCGCCGGGCTTGGAGCCCTGCGCGATCTTGATCTCGAGCTCATCGGCCCGGACGAGATATGCCGTCGTCACGCCGAACCGGCCCGACGCCACCTGTTTGATGCGGTTGTCGGCCCGGTCCCCATCGCTGCGTGGGCCGTACGTCGCCGGGTCTTCGCCGCCCTCACCCGAATTCGAGCGGGCGTGCATCCGGTTCATTGCGATCGCGAGAGTCGCGTGGGCCTCCGGCGAGAGCGCACCGAGTGACATGGCGCTCGAGATGAATCGCCGCCGGATCTCTTCGGCCGGTTCGACTTCTGTGAGTGGAATCGACGACTGTTCCACGAAGTCGAGCAGGTCACGCGGGCCCGCGGGCGCGCGCGCACGCACGCGCTCGTCGAAGGCCATGTGATCGCCGTCTTGCAAGGCCCGAACTAGCGGCGGCGACCAGCCGTGATCCTCGCCATCGCGCCGGTAGCGCACGCGGCCGTGATCGGGCAGTACCCCGGCGCTGTGATGCCGCTTCAGCACATCTTCGGCAATTTCTTTGAACCCGATGCCGCCGATGATCGACGCGGTGCCCGTCAGGCAGTGGTCGATCACTTCCTGGCCCAGGCCGATCGCTTCGAAGATCTGCGCGCCGGCGTAGGACTGCAGCGTTGAGATCCCCATTTTCGAGAGGATCTTGAGCAATCCCTTTTCGACTGCGCTGCGGTACTTCTCGGCCGAGGACTCGGCGTCCCGCAGACATTGCAGTGCGAGCCAGGGATGCACCGCCTCCGCGCCGTATCCGAAGAGCGCGCCAAAGTGATGCACGTCCCAGGCGTCGCCCGCTTCGGCGACGAGGCCAACCCGGATGCGCTGTCCCGCCTGCACGAGGCGCTGGTGCACGGCGCCGATCGCCAGCAGCATGGGGATCGGCGCGCGGGACTTATCCGCGTCGCGGTCGCTGATGACCAGAATCGTGGCGCCGCCGCCACGGCGCACCGCCTTGACCGAATCGCGGCTGAGCGTTTCGAGCGCGCGCGACAATTCCTCGGGGCCGGCGGCTGCCTCCCAGACCGCGCTCAGGGTGGTGATCTCCGCGCCGCCGGCGCGGCGCAAGGCCGCCATTTCCTCCGCGAGCATCACCGGGTGGTCGAGACGCAGCAATGTCCGGCCCCCACCGCCAGGGCGCTGCGCAAGCACCGAGCCACGCCGGCCGAGATACATCACCAAGGACATCACCAACTCTTCGCGCAGCGGATCGATCGCCGGATTGGTGACCTGCGCGAAGCGCTGGCGCACATAGGCGTACAGACTCTGCGGCAGCCGGGACAGCGGCGCGATCGGTGTGTCGTCGCCCATGCTCCAGATTGCGTCGCGGCCTTCGGCGGCCATCGGCGAGATTACGTAGCGCAGGTCCTCGTGGCTGTAGCCGAACGCGTGCTGGCGCGCGCTCAGCTCGTCGGCGGGAAGCGCGGGCCCCACTGCGGGTACCTCCGTCGGAAGCTGGCGCACTACGCGCGCGGTCCAGCGGCGGTACGGGAACCGCTGCGCCACTTCCAGCTTAGCGTCCGCGCTGCGCAGCACGACGTTGCGGAGCGTGTCGACGACGAGCAGCTCGCCGGGGCCGAGGCGGCCCGATTCCACGACGCCCGAGGGATCGAGGTCGACGACGCCCACCTCCGAGGCCGCGACGACGATGTTGTCGCGCGTGACCTTGTAACGGCAGGGCCGCAGGCCGTTGCGATCGAGCGCCGAGCCGGCGACGATGCCGTCGCTGAACGCGAGCGCGGCGGGTCCGTCCCACGGCTCCATCAGCCCGGCGTGATACTCGTAGAAGCCGCGCAGCGCAGGATCCATGTCGGGAATCCGCTCCCACGCCTCCGGCAGCAGCATCATGAGCGCATGCACGGGGTCGCGTCCCGAGCGGACGAGCAGCTCGAACGCGTTATCGAGGCTGGTGGAGTCGCTACCGTCCGCCCAGATGACCGGCTTCAGCAGCTCGACATCCCGCTCCCACGCCGGCGCCGCCAGCGCAGGTTCGCGCGCCCGCATCGCGTTGCGGTTACCCCAGAGCGTGTTGATCTCGCCGTTGTGCGCCAGCAGGCGGAACGGCTGCGCAAGCGGCCAGCTGGGCAACGTGTTGGTCGAATAGCGCTGATGGAATACCGCGATGCCGGTCTCGAACAGCGGCGATTCGAGATCGGCGTAGAAGCCGGGCAGCTCCGTGCCCACGAGGAGCGCCTTGTACACGACCGTCCGGCACGAGAGCGAACAGACGAAGACGGGCAGTCCGGCGCTCGCCGCGCGGCGCTCGATGACGCGGCGCGCGAGATAGAGTCGCCGCTCCCAGACCTGTGCATTGGCGGGGCCCGACGGCGGGCCGATGAAGACCTGCCGGATCGTCGGCTGGCTCGCGGCGGCGAGCGGCCCGAGCACATCGCCGTTCACGGGCACGACGCGCCAGCCCAGGACAGACATTCCCAGGCTCACCAGCACGGTTTCAATCAGGTCGATCGCGATATCGCGCGCCGCGGCTGCTTGCGGCAGGAAGAACATCCCCAGCGCCACGCGCTCCACCGGCCCTACACCCAGCAAGCGGTGGGGAATCTGCGTGAGGACGCCGGCGCCGTCGCCGGACTTGTCGTTGGACGCGGCGCCGCGATGCGCGAGCCGCGCGACGGCGGTGAGGGCCATCGTGAGGAGGTCGTGGCTGCGGCCGCCGTCGGCGCGCGCCACGAAGCCGACGCCGCAGGCGTCGCGTTCGCGCCAGGGATCGAGCAAACGAAAAGCCCGCTCGGCTGCGGGAGCGGGCTGGTTGGGGTCTGGTCGTTTGGTCACGCTATCGCGCCCCGCCGCTCCCTCGAGAGGGTGTGCCGGTAATATTTGCCAGCGGGGGAAGCGTATGTTTATGCATCGGTAGACATAAATATACGACGGGCCGGGAACCCGTCAAGAGGCGTCAGCCGACGAGGATCGGCTCGAGCGGTTTCGCGGAATCCTTGCCTTGTTTGTAGCGGTACAGTTTGCCCGCGTAATTGCGCAGCACGACTTCCTGGTCGGTGAGCTTGACGACGTATTCCGGCAGGAGCGGGATCTTGCCCCCGCCGCCCGGGGCGTCGATCACGAAGTGCGGGACCGCGAGCCCTGACGTCCATCCCCGCAACGCCTGGATGATCTCGAGCCCCTTCGCGACCGTCGTCCGGAAGTGCTCGGCACCCGCCACCTGGTCGCACATATAGATGTAGTAGGGCCGCACTCGCGCGGCGAGCAGGCGCTGCATCAACACCTTCATTACCTCGGGATCGTCGTTCACGCCGTTGAGCAGCACCGTCTGACACCCAAGGGGGATGCCGGCATCGGCGAGCATGCCGAGCGCCTGCACGGCGGCAGGCGTGAGCTCGTCGGGGTGGTTGAAATGCGTGTTGATGTAGAGCGGATGGTACTGCTTGAGAATCGCGCACAACTCCGGGGTCACACGCTCGGGGAGATGACAGGGGACACGACTCCCGATCCTGAGCACTTCGAGATGCGGAATCGCCCGCAGCCGCCTGCAGATATCGTCGATGCGGCGGTCGGACAGCAGGAGGGGATCCCCGCCGGACATGATGACGTCGCGGATCTCCTGATGCTCCTCCAAATAGCGGAAGGCCGACTCGAGCTGGGCCATCGGGATCTTCTCGGGGTCGCCCACCTTGCGCCGCCGGGTGCAGAAGCGGCAGTACGCGGCGCAAACGGGCGAGACGAGAAAGAGCGCGCGGTCGGGATAGCGGTGCGTGATGTTGGGCACCGGCGAATTCGCGTCCTCGGCAAGCGAGTCGACGAGCCCATCGTGGACTTCGAGCTCCTGCAGTGTGGGCACGTATTGCCGCCAGATGGGATCGCCTGGCGACTTGATGAGATCGACCATGGCCGGGGAGATGCGAAACTCGAAATTCTCGGCGGCCTGCCGGAGGCGGGTGATGTCTCCGACATGCTCGGCGCCGAAGCGAGCAGCCAAGGCGTCCAGAGAAGCGATGCCTCTCTTACGGAGCAGTTCTTGCCAGGTCTCCAGGTGTCAGATCCTTGCTATAGATCACCAGGTCGTCACCGGGCGCATAATAGCCCGGAATGGTCGCGGCCCTGGTGTAGCCGCGTGCTTCGTAAAACCGCCGAGTCGCTGCGTAGTCGGCGCGCGAGCTGGTCTCCACGACCACAAGCCGTGCGCCGTGCGCCGTGAGCCGTGATTCCACGTCGTGCAGGAGCTGCGTGCCGACTCCCGAACCCTGCCGCTCGCGCTCGACGACGATCCAGTACAGATCGTGCGTGCCTTCCGTACCCGGTGTCGGCCCCCAGCACGCGTACCCAATGAGCTGGTCGCCGTCGAACGCCCCGACGAACCGGTAGTCGTCGTCGCCTGCCAGGCTCTCGTCGAGCAGCTCGACCGCGGTGGCGACCTCCTCCGGGCGGAAGAGTCCGGCGCCCCGCGTCAGCTGCTCAAGCCGTGCGCGGTGCGCGCGCCCGACGGGGCGCAGGAGATGCAGCAAGCAGCTCACGCGCGGCCTTGGTGCCTTGCGCTTCCCGCAACGCCAGCTCGGCGATGCGACGGATCAGCTCGGCATAGTCCCACCCGGCGGCCTGCGCCATCCGCGACAGGCCTGCGTCGTCGGTGAGATCGGGATTGGGGTTCACCTCGAGAACCCAGGGCCGGCCCGCGTCGTCGACGCGGAGATCGACGCGACCGTAGCTCTTCCCCTGCATCGTCCGCCATGCCGCTTCCGCCAACCGGCAGAGGCGATCCGCGAGCCGCTGCGGAATCTGCGCGGGGCATACCGGCCGGCTGCCGAGGTCCTCCAGCGAGCCGACATGCCACTTCGCGGCATACGTCAGGATCGGCCACGTGCCTTCGGGCATCGTGCTGAAGTCGATCTCGGCAACGGGGAGCGTGCGGGTGCCGACGATCCCGACGTTGAATTCGCGGCCGGCGATGTACTGCTGCACCAAGACTTCGTCGAATTGCTCCGTCATGGCGGCGATGCGGGCCTTGAGGCTCTTGCGGTCACTGACTACCGATTGCCGGTCGACGCCCGCGCTCGCGTCCTCGGCGGCCGGCTTCACGATGGCCGGGAGCGGGAAGTCGTCGTCGATCTTTCCCTGGGCGATCGTCCAGCGCGGCACCGGGAGGCCCGCGCGCTCGAGCATCGTGTTGGCCACTGCCTTGCGGCGACTGACCGCGGTGGTCCAGGGGCCGCAACCCGTGTATGCGATCCCCGCGAGCTCCAGCGTGCCGACGACGTGATCCTCCCACTGCGCGACGCCGCGGACACCCTCACAGAGATTGAAGACCAGATCGGCGCGCCCCCCCCGGCAGTGATTGAACCACCGCATGTCGTGTCGGACGGGAACGCGTTGGACCTGATGATTGAGGGAAACGAAAATCCTGGCGATGCCGTCCACCGCCTCCATCACACCGGCGATATCCTCGGCGGTCCAATCGTCGGCGCCTGGATCATAGAGGATGACGACCCTCACGCGCTGGCCGCCGCGGCGGCGGCCACCGGGAGCGTATGTCCCGTGAGGCGCCTCCAGGCGATCCGCAGGACCTCCTGGATGAGCTCGTCGTAGTTGTAGCCAGCAACCCGCGCGGCTTTGGGGAGGCAAGAATTCATCGCGGGATCGGGGATGATGCCGGGCAGTGGGTTGAGCTCGACGACATTGGGCACGCCGAAGCGATCCACGCGAACGTCGATGCGGCACCAGTCGCGGCACCCGAGGGCGCGATACGCATCGAGCGCGACGCGCTCCGTCTCCCGGCAGAGCGATTCGGAGACGCCGGCCGGCGGGCATTGGAAGATCGCGAGCGGATGCTCGGGCGTGTCCCAGATCCATTTGGCTTCGTAGCCGTACACCGGCGGCGCGCCGTGCGGCAGCGTCGCGAAATCGAATCCGACGATCGGCAAACAGCGCACGTCGCCGTCGTTGCCGAGGATCGCGACGGTGAACTCTGGTCCGGGCAGATAGGTCTCGACGATGACCGGCTGGCTGTAGCGATCCAAAAGGAAAGGCACACGCTCGGCGAGCTGCGCCGGGGTCCCACATAAGTTGTTGACAAATATGCCCTTACCTGATCCCTCCGCGACCGGCTTCACGAACAGCGGGTACGGCAGCGGTAAGCGCTCGAGATCGGCGGTGCTGTCGATCACGCGGAACGGCGCGGTCGGTACGCCGCGGTAGGCGAGGATCTCTTTCGTCCGTCCCTTGTGAAGTGTGAGCGCCAGTGTCAACGGGTCGGAGCCGGTATAGGGGATGTTCAAGTACTCGCACAACGCCGGCACGTGCGACTCGCGGCAGGGGCCGTGCAGGCCCTCGGCCATGTTGAAGACAATCTCGGGGTGTGCGAGCGAAAGTTTCTGCGGGAGGAATTCGTCGGCTTCGAGTCGAACGACGTTACCGAAGAGACTTAGAGCCTCCTCGACCGCGTCAATCGTCGACGGGTCATCCCATTCTGCGTAGTCGTCAGACGCGGAATTCGCGTCAGGCTTCTCGTTGTAGGCGAGGCCTATTCGCATGCTGTAAAACAGAATACGAAACGATTGTTAGATACGCAAGAGAGAAAAGTTGAAAAAAGACGTCGAAAGAAAATCGTCGAAGGAAAATCGTTGAACTAGACTTTGTGATACGTGACGCGAGCTGCTTCTTGTTTGTCGTCGGCAGTGTAGATCTCGAAATCGGAGAAGAGCGTACCCGCTGCTTTTTGGAGAACTCGGAGCACGGCGATCGCCATGCGGCGGATTTCCAGCTCCGCGCCTTCGCCACAACGGAGCTCGAGCATCGTGCGCCACGCGCGCGCGTTGCCGGAGACGACGATCTTCACTTCCGTGGCGTTGGGCAACACGCTGCGCGCCGCTTCGCGCGCCAGCTTCCGCCGCTGGACTTTGTCGGTCACCCACTCGTAGCGCTGCATCAATCCCTCGACGGCGCGGACATAGGCAGCCTGCGCTTCGCTGACCTGCTGTAGCCACTCTTCCTCGAGCTTCGCGTCGCCCGCGATGGCGGGAGGGATGACGAACGCGGCGTGCGATTCATCGACGTAGCGCTGCGAGATCTGCGAATAGCCGAAGCCGGCGCGATGGCGCACCAGCTCGTGCGAGCAGGAGCGGGAGATCCCTTCGATGAGCAGCACATACACCGGGTGCTCCAGCACGGAGCCATGGCCCTGCTTCTTGATGTTCTCGAGGTATTCGGCGGTCGTGCGATTGACGGGATTGTGCTGGCTCATGTAACACAGCCGGCCCGCGTACTCGGCTAGGCGCTCGCCATCGCTCGCCTCGCCCCGCCATTTCACCGCCAAGTGCGCCGGCTCCAAGAACTCAGGCCGGGCGATCAACGAGACTCTCGGGGCGCGGAAAACCTCCACGGAGTCTATGGTGTCTGGCGCGTCAGTTCGAGCTTCGGCGTGGCCCATGCGGCGCTGCGCTCCACTTCACGTAGTCGCATTGCGATGTCGTCCGGAATGGCCGCGGCCCCAGCGCCGACCTTCAGCGCGGCCACGGGTGACCAATCAGTCGCCGGAATGATAACACCCGGGTTGAAGATGGACAGCGGGTCGTAAGCGCGTTTGACCTCACGAAATAGATGGACGACGGCCTGTCCGTAGAATCGCTCGAGCACGCCCGCGCGCAGCCGGCCCACACCATGCTCGCCCGACGGAACGCCGCCGAGTCGAAGCAGCAGCGCCGTCACGTCTTCGAACAGTGCCGCGAGTGCCTCACGCCAGCCGTCACGCGTGGTATCAGGCAATGCGTTCACATGCACATGGCCATCTCCGGCATGGCCAAAGATCGCGACCGGCACGTTGCGCTGCGTGGCGGCTTCCCGCAGCCCCGCGACATACGCGCCGAGGGCGTGTAGCGGGACGCACCCGTCCTCGATGATTTGGAGCGAGCGCTGCGTGGCGGGGAGCCGCGCGAGCGCCGGAGAGGCAAGGCGCCGCACGCTCCACAGTCGTTCGAGTCCGGCCCGGTTCACCGCCGTCTCCACGTGAACGGCCGATGCTTTGAGCCCGCGCACCGCGTCCCCCACGGCGCCGCGGGCCGCTGCCGCGTCTTCGCGTTCGAACTCGACGAGCAGCAGGCAGGCGACCCTCGGGGCTTCCGGGACGAAGCGGAGCAGCGTCTCGTCGAGCAGCTCGATCGCTGACGGCTTGAGCGATGCGAGGTACGGTACGGCCTCGCTCATGGACTCCAGATCGGCAAATCCGAGCGCCGCGCCGGCAGTGTGCGGTGGAATGGGGTCGAGTTTCCAATGGACTTCGGTGACGATGCCGAGGGTGCCTTCCGAGCCGACGAACAGATCGACCTCGTCTCCGGTCTCAGCGAATCGGTCCAGCGCGTAGCCCGAGGAATTCTTTCGGGTCTTTGGAAAGCGCTCGGCAATCAGGTGTCGGGTGTCTGGTGTCAGCGCGAACCGCTCCCCGCTCCCCGCTCCCCGCTTCACGAGTCTCACCGTGCCGTCCGGCTCGACAACCTCCACGGCCTCCACCCACGTTCGCACACTCCCACATCTCACTGAGCGCGGGCCGGCCGCGTTGGTAGCCACCATGCCGCCGCTCGTCGCGAAGGCGCCCGACGAGGGATCCGGCGGCAGCCGCAAGCCGTACGGTTTCGCGGCCTCATTCACCTTGGCCCACGTGACGGACGCGCCAGCCCGCGCGGTTCGGGTGTGAGGGTCGATCGTCAGGCCGCCGAAGGCGATGCTCAGATCGACGATGACACCACTACCGACGTTGCCGCCTGGCATGCCGCTCCCCGCCCCCCGCGGGATTAACCGCAGCTGTGACGTGGTCGCCTGACGAACGATCGAAACGATTGCGTCGATATCGCGCGGGATTGCGACGGCCGCAGGCATAATGCGATACACGCCTGCGCCTTCCGCGTACGCCGCGCGGACCCGCGGGTCGGTGACTAACACGTTCCAAACTTGACACCGGTGAACGGCAACGTGAAGCTTCGTTTCTCGATGCCCGCTTCCCCGACCGCCGCTGCTCCAGCTCCGTCCCGCGCGCAGCTGATCCACATCGAGGTGGATCGGCGGCTGGGTCATGAGTGGGACGAGTGGAACGGGCGCCCGCTGCCCGGTGGGGGCGACTTTTCGGCGGTACCCGGTCTGTTCTTCCGCTTCGCGGCGCTGACCGTCGCGGTAGCGAGTGCCGCCATCGCCCTTCTTCTTTACCTGATCGGACCACGGCTTGGTGCGCTCTGGACACCGTTACCCCGGATTCTCTGGACTGCGCTCGGCGTGCTCGCGGCGCTGCAATGGCTCTACCTGGGTGTGCTCGCGGGTTCCTTCTATAGCGGCCGAAACGTGTTGCCCGAGCGACTCATGGAACGTGGCCCGTACCTGCAGTTGATGAATTACACGTCCCTGATGGCGCGGGCCTTCGGGAAGCGCGACTGGGTCGAACATGCGGCGATCGACGTCTACAACACGCTCGCGGAGCGTCGGGGACGCAGGGTGAGGAAGGGTGAGCTGCTGGTTCTGATCCCTCGGTGTCTCTCGAAACAAGCGCTCGATGGCGTCCTGGAAATCGCCGGCCGGTATGAGGTCCCCGTGTTCGTCGCGACACGCGGGCAACTTGCGCGACGCGTGATCCGGGAGCGGCGCCCGCGCGCGGTCGTCGCCGTTGCATGCGAGCGCGACATGATGACCGGGCTGCGCGACGTCGCGGGCAAACTTCCCGTGCTCGGCCTCACGATGCAGCTGCCGAACGGGCCGTGTCGCGATGCCGCGATCGATCTGCATCAGATGGAACGGTGGGTACAGGGACTAGTAGGGTTTGTCGCGCCACAGCAAGAACCCGCAGGCGCCCCAGCCTCCTAGCGCAATCCACTCCGCCTTGCCGAAGCTCCCCGGCACCGCGGGAATCAGCTTCATCAACACAATCACAACGCTTACGAGCACACCTGCCGCGGCGATTGTCGTCCCTTCTCGATTACCGTTGCGACGCGCGAGCGCGATGAACGCCAGGCATGCCGCGCACCAGCCGACGCCGGAAACCGCCGAGCCGACCTCGGTGATCGGTACGAGCAACGCATCGCCGAGGAAGGCCGCCGCGGCAGTGAGTACGCTGACGAGCAGGATGGCGATCGACGGAGTCCCGTACCGCGGGTCGATGGTGCCGATCGAGCGATGGACCATCCCGCGCCGTCCCAGCGCATAGAGCAGGCGCGTGGCCGCGACGAGGTTGCCGTTGAAGATCTTGAACAGTGAAAGCAACGCGCCGGCGAGGATGAGTCGCGCGATCCACGTGTTGCCGAACGCCCGTGCGAACGCGGCTTCCGTCCCCAGATGCTGGCCGACGATCTCCCTCCACGGATAGACCCACGCCACGACACCGATCACGAGCACGTAAAAAGCGCCGCCGGCGATCATCGCGACCGTAATCGTCCGGCTCAGCGTATGTGGGCCGAGGTCGGGGCGGGCCTCCTCGGACGCCTTCGGGATCGATTCGAATCCCGTCATGAAGTACGGAACGATTTGCGCGACGAGCAGCACGGACACGAACGGCCCCGGGGCGGCGAACAGCGGCTCCACATTCGAGGCATCACCGCGGCTGGCGCCGAGGACGACGAAGACCGCGAAGCAGGCGAGCAAGCCCAGCGTCATGGCATCCTGAAAGCGACCACTCGTACGGATACCGCGGTGGTTGATAACGCCGATAAGGGCCGTGAGCACGAGCCCGGCCACGAGTCTCGGCAATGTGATGGCTTTGCCCGCAACCGAGTACAGCACCATGTCGTTCATGGCCGGAACGATTCGCGCGAGCAGATTGCCGATCGCGACCGCTTCCCACGGACACACAATCGCATAGGCGAGCACCATCATCCAACCGGCGGCAAAGCTCGCCGGCCGTGGAAACACGCGCTCCGTGTAGGCGATCTCGGCGCCGGCATCGGGGATGGCGCGGACCAAACGGCCGTATGTCAACGCGATCGGCAGCAGCAGGAGTGCACCGCCGAGGAAGCCGAGCATCGCGCCGCCGGGTCCGCCGCGACCCAGCCAGTCGTCCATGATGACCAGCCAGCCAACGCCCACCATGCTGCCGAAGCCGAATGTGAAGTACTCGAGGGCGCCGAGGCTTTGCCTCAGGGGCGAGCTAGTAGGTGGTGACTCCAAGCTTGTCCTTGAGCGCCGCCAGGAGCCGCTGGGCGCGCAGCTGACCGGGTGAGCCGGGCGGGGACGCGCGCTCGAGATCCCGCGTCGTGCGCGAGGGGTCCTCGATCGGCCGGTACACCGCCTCGATAGTCACGCGCGCCTTCCCCGGCACGTCGGGATCGGCCCAGACGCGCACGCGATGGGCGCCTGCGAACGCTCCAGTTTCGAGAAACGCGTCGCGGAGACTCACGAAACGCACGCCGATCGTGTCGGCGCGGAGCAACGAATCGGCGAACTGTGTGACGCGGGCGGGCGGGGCGTTGATCACCGCATGCAGCGCCTCTGGCATGGGAGCAAACGCAGGACGCGTCGTGGTCGGCGTGCAGGCCGCAGCCAGGAACGCCCAAAGCGCGATGACCCGCATCAATGGCTGTGCGGTGAAGTCCCTATGCGGTGGCCATGAGGCGCGACGGCCTTCGCCGTGTCCAAAGTCTCCTCGCCCAGCTCGTGATGATGGCCTGCCTCACGATTCTCGATCTCCGCCTGCAGCTTTTGCGACGAAATACCGGCTGCGTGGTCGAACACCAACCTGCCGCCGAGGATGCCGGTCCACACCAGCCCCGCGAGTCCCACCACACTCAGCATGCGGGTCAGTGCCAGCTCTTGCGCCGGCATCTGGAACCGGCGGATGAGTCGCCAGCCGAGCACCACCGTGAAGAGCGACATCGTGATCAGCGCGACGTTCTCATGCTTTTCCATGATTTCGTGGATCGCTTCACCATGCTCGATCGAGCCGGACGCGATCTTGCCGGCAACCACGGCCGCCCATCCGCCGATGACGCCGGCCCACAGCGTCCAGATCGCGGCCCACATGAGGGATTCGCGCTTCGTGACGGCCGCGGCTAAATCGAACAGCACGGCCACGGACAGGAGCGCGGCGGGGAGATCGTTAAGGACGGCGTGCCAACGGGCGGCGTCGTAACCGAGCATCACAGTCCTAGGTTGTTGACGATGGGCGGATTGGCCGAATAGTCGTAAAACCCTTTTCCGCTTTTCCTGCCATGCATTCCTGCCAGCACCATGCGCTTGAGCAAGGGCGGCGGCGCATAACGCGCTTCCCGGTACTCCTTGAACATGATCTCCGCAATGTGGTGCGTCGTGTCGAGGCCGACGAAGTCGAGCAGCGTCAGCGGGCCCATAGGATAACTGCAGCCCAGCTGCATCGCCTTGTCGATGTCGGGCACGCTGCCCACGCCCCGCTCGACCGCCCGGATGGCGTCGAGCAGATAGGGGACGAGCAGCAGGTTGACGATGAAGCCGGAGGTGTCCTTTGCGGCGATCGGCTCCTTGCCGAGCGACGCGGCGAACGCGAAGGCGCGCTTGAACGTCTCTGCAGACGTGGTCACCGTGCGCACGACCTCCACAAGCGCCATGAGCGGCACCGGATTGAAGAAGTGCAGTCCGACAAACCGATCCGCTCGCTTGGTTGCGCCGGCCATTTCCGCGATGGTGAGACTGGAGGTATTGGAGGCGAAAATCGTCCCCTGGCCGCAGAGCCCGTCGAGCTCCTTGAAGAGCGCATTCTTCAGGCCCAGATCTTCGGTGATTGCTTCGATCACGATGTCGACTGGTTTCAGATCGGCGACGGTCGTGGTAAAGCTCAGGCGTTTGAGCGTCGCGTCGCGATCGGCCGCGGGGAGCTTGCCCTTCTCGACGAATTTCGCCAGCGACTTTTCGATGCCGGCCTGGCCGCGGTCGAGAACCTCTTTCGACACGTCGCGCACGATCGTGTCGTAGCCGGCGGTCGCGGCGACTTGAGCGATCCCGCTCCCCATCAGCCCACACCCCAGCACCCCGACCCGCTTGATATCGGCCATCGCCTCTTTAGCCTCGTGTTTTCGGACGCGGATTCTCGAACGCCTTGCGAACCTCTTCGGCGATGCGGACGAATGCCTGCGCGCCGGGCAGCGCGGCCGGGCTGGAGGCGGTGCGGGTCTCGCCGCGCTCGAGCCGGTCGAGCACCTGCTCGAGCGCGATCTGGACGCGTTCGTTCGCGGCGCGGTAGGTGCGTGCGACCAGGGTAGCGCCGAGCGTCAGGCCCACGCCAGGGACCAGCATGAGCGCTTGCGCGAGCGCGACGGGCGGCGCGATGAGCGCCGTCGCTCCCGTCATGCCCCATCCCAGGATCGTCAGCACGCTGGCGCCGGTGATGCGTTTCGTGCGCTGCTCGCGGACGTCGGCCTCGAGCCGCACCAGACAAAACCCGGGTTCGAGCTGCACGACTTGCCCGGTGATTTCGCTCGCGCGCGCGAGCGAGTAGCGGCGGCCCCCGGCGAGCGCCCGTTGAATCGAGGCAAACGGGCCGGCCTTCGGCTCCCACGATGTCCGGTCGGCGTAGTGTCGCTTGGGTTGGAGCAGCTCCTCATCCGTCATCCAGCGGCTCAGCGCGCGCTCGACTGCGGCCTGATCGCCCGGTACCACGCGATGCGCAACGACGGAGCGCGGACCCGTCAGCCAGGCCCAGGTGCCGATCGCGACTTCGGGCGCGATCCGCGTCTGCTCGTCGAGCATCGCCTGGCGGAGGTAGCGATCGGGAATGCCAACCTCCTTGCCGAGTGCCAGGACTTCATTGGTCGTGAGCCCCTCGCCGATGTCCCGTTCGCCGGCCTGCAGCTCGGCGGCGCGCTTGATGATCCGCTCCAGCGCGTCCCGACTGATGAGCTCCCTCCCCATCAGACTTTGGCCTTTCCCTTGTTCTGAACCACCGGGAGACGTTCACCCGCTCCCGCGGCTCGTTCCGGAAGGGCCGCCGGGGAATTGCCGGTGGGATTGGGAGGGGGAGCGAGCCGCTCGATGAAAACTTTGAACAGATCGATGGGGATGGGGAAGATCGTCGTGGAATTGTTCTCGGAGGCGATTTCGTTGACGGTTTGCAGATAACGGAGCTGAATCGCGGCCGGCTCCGCGCCGATGATGTGCGCCGCCTGCGCGAGCTTCTCCGACGCCTGCAGCTCCCCTTCGGCGTTGATCACTTTGGCGCGGCGCTCGCGCTCGGCCTCCGCTTGCCGGGCCATGGCGCGCTTCATCTCGGGCGGCAGGTCGACGTCCTTCACTTCGACCGCTGAGACCTCGATGCCCCACTCCTCGGTGCGCTTGTCGATGATCTGGCGCAGGATCGCGTTGACCTTGTCACGATCGGCGAGGAGCTGATCCATCTCGGTTTCGCCCAGCACCGAGCGCAACGTCGTCTGAGCGAGCTGGCTCGTGGCGTACAGGTAGTTCTCGACGCCCACCACGGCCTTGTCGGGCGTCTTCACGCGCATGTACAACACCGCGTTCACCTTGATCGAGATGTTGTCGCGCGTAATCACGTCCTGCGGCGGAATGTCGATCGCCATCACGCGCAACGACACCTTTTGCATTTTGGCGAGCAATGGCGGCAGGAATATCAGTCCCGGCCCCTTCGTCGGCCGCAGGCGGCCGAGGAGGAAGTAGACGCCACGTTCGTACTCGCGCAGCACGCGGAGCCCCGCGAACAAATAGAGGGCGATCGCTCCGATCGCGGTGACCAGAATGTCGCTCATAACGCCTCGACGATGACCGCCGCGCCCTGGCCGCCGCCGATGCAGGCAGAGCCGAGTCCAAAGCGCTTCTTCTCGCGCCTGAGCGCGTGCAACAGGTGAATCGTGATCCGCGTGCCGGTGGCCGCGAGAGGATGCCCAATGGCGATCGCGCCCCCGCACGCATTGGTGCGGCTGCGATCCAGCCCCAGCTCCCGCTCGACCGCGAGATACTGCGGCGCGAACGCTTCGTTCACTTCGACGAGATCCATCTGCTCGAGTTTCATCCCAGCCTTCGCGAGCGCCTTCCGAGCGGCGGGGACGGGCCCGATGCCCATGTGCTTCGGCTCGACGCCGGCAACGGCCCAGGCGACCAGGCGGCCGAGCGGTTTCAGGCCGTGCGTTTTCGCATACTCCTCACTGGCAATCACGGTCGCGGCGCCACCGTCCGAAATCCCCGACGCATTCCCGGCCGTGACGAGCCCGTCTCTCTTGAAGTACGGCTTCAGGCTGCTGAGGATCTCGAGCGTCGTATCCGGCCGCATGTGTTCGTCGGCGCGGAACTCGACTTCCTTCCCTTTCACTTTGATCGTCACCGGCACGACTTCGTCCTGGAACGCGCAGGCGTCCCACGCCTGCTTCGCCCGCCGCTGCGAGCCGACGGCGACTTCGTCCACTTCCTTGCGGGTGAGCTTGTACTTCTCGGCGAGACTTTCGGCGGTTTCGGCCATCGAGAGGCCGCACTGCGGATCCTTCAGCGCTTCCCACAGCAGGTCCTCGAGCGGCGCCGGCCCGAGCCGCAGTCCCCACCGCGCACCGCGGACGACGTGCGGCGCCTGGCTCATCGATTCGGCGCCGCCGGCGAGCACCGCCTCGGCTTCGCCCAGCAGAATGAGCTGCGCGCCCTGCGTAATCGCTTCGAAGCCCGAGCCACAGAGCCGATTGACCGTCACGGCTGGCGTCTCGATCGGCAGACCCGCCTTGAGTCCGACGTGGCGGGCCATGTAGATGGCGTCGGCGGACGTTTGCAGGGCGTTGCCGAACACCGTATGTCCGAAATCGCTCGCGGGGACGCCGGACCGCTGAATGGCTTGGCGTGCGGCCGCGACCCCCAAGTCGATTGCCGATAAGTCCTTCAAAGAGCCGCCGAACGAGCCGAATCCTGTCCGCACGCCGGACAGAAAGACGACATCTTTACTGGCGCCCTGGGTTTTCATGAGAAGAACTCCATCATAAGTGGGCGGAATATGGGCCTGCCGCCGATGCGACGGTAGGTCGTGAGGCCAAAACACAAGCGGCGGACAGGATTGTTCCCCATCCGCCGCATTTTCAATCAGTGACGACTGTCAGTGCACGAGGTCGACCCACCCCGCTTCGTTGGCGATGATCGCGACGGTCCCCAAATTGTCGAACGCGATATGACGTGGGAGACCCCCAGTCTCGAGCGTGCCTACCGGTTTCAGCGTCTGCGCATCTAGCAAGGCGACCTGGCCGGCCGGTCGCAGGCTCACGTACACAACGGACTGATCTGGAGTGAGCCCGACCTCGTCCGCGGGAGTGTGGAGCATGCGTCTCTGGCTTTTTCCGCTCGGCAGGTGAATGAGGTCGAGCCATCCCGCTTCATTGCCGCAGTACAATCGCAGGCCGTCGCGCGAAACAGCCACACCCAGCGGTGCGCCTCCCACCTCATAGCGACGAACGAGCGCTAGCGTGCGCGCTTCGAATTCAAGAATGACACCCGCTTTCCACGTCGGGACGAACACGCGGTTGCCCGCGGGATGGAGCGCGATCTCGGTGCATGCGAGCGGTAGGCTGGTCGAGCGAACGATCCGCCCACCGTTGTCGCTCAGCGCGCAGGCGCAGAGCTGGTCGAGGTTGGTCGCGACGTAAAGCATTCGTTCGTCCGGCGACAATGCCGCACCAAGTGCGTTGCCCTCCATGGCGATCGAACCGATGCGACGGCGAGACACCAGGTCCACAACCGCCACGTCTCTCGTGAACTGATTGGTCACCCACGCACGCTCGCCGGACGACGCCAGGGTGACCCGCGTGGGAGCGACACCGACGCGAATGCTGCCGCTGGTCGCCAGGGGCTGGAGCTCCAGTCGCTCCACAACCGCCGCATGCACGCGGGTTAACCAGGCGACGCCGTCCGGCCCGATCGCGACGTCGAACGGGTAACCGCCGATCGCCAAGCGGGAGTCGAGCATGCCACGCGGTTTGCCGGGCGACTGCGATGGCGCGGGCTTCACCGGGCGGACCGGCTGAATCACCGGGTCGGGCGCGGACTTCGCCTCCTGCATCGCCGCCGCTCGCAACAACGGCTGGAGCGTGAGCTGATGCATCGCGCTCCCTCTCCAGGTTGCGCGAAACCGCACGATCGCCCCGGCGATGCCGCCCCGCCGCACGCGCGACCACGGCTGGCCCATTAGGCGCCGCACCAATCGGTAGCAGGTCGCCGGCTCGTGCCTGGACTGCCGTGCGAGGGACAGCAACGATGCGCCGGTTTGCTCAGACTGGAGAATCCAATAGAAGAGGCGGGTCCACGCCGCGAGCTCCTCGAGCGGCGGCAGGCTGGCCCGACGCAGCTTGCGGGCGACCTGATGCCGCGTCCGCAGGCCGAGAAACCGGGCGACGTCGTTGGCGGGGGGCAGCAGTCCATTCCGGGAGGCAAGCACGTCGAGGACGGCCCGTGCTTCCCCGGACAACAACGGCAGAGCAGCGCTCAACACCTTGGCCAGCGGAAGCGGCGGCATTGTCCAAACTCAACGCGTGATTGTGAACGACGTCAACTGGGAGTCAAACTAGGTCCCCCAGCTTCTTTACCACCGCAGCCGTGCTCGCGTCACCGCCGAGATCGGGTGTACGGACCTTGCTCGCCAGCAGCTTGCCGACCGCCTGCTTGAGATCGGCAGCCGCAGCGGGGTACCCGAGGTATTCGAACATCAAACCACCCGTCAACACAGCAGCAACAGGGTTCGCCACCCCCTTGCCGGCGAGGGCCGGTGCAGAACCATGCACGGGCTCAAAGAGCGCGTGCCGGGTGCCAGGGTGGAGATTGGCGCTGGCGGCGATGCCGAGCCCTCCCACGAGTCCCGCGCCGAGATCGGAGAGGATGTCGCCGTAGAGGTTGTTCGTTACGATCACCTCAAAGCGTTGCGGCTCACGCACCAGCTCCAGCGCCAGCGCGTCGACATAGCGGTGCTCGGCCGTGATCTGCGGATACTCCCGTGCGATCGCCTTGAACTTGTCCTGCCAGATGCGATGCGCGGGAATCGCGTTGGACTTGTCGCTCATGGTGACGCGTCGCTTGCCGTGTGACTGTGCCCACGCGAACGCCGCGCGAATGATCCGCTCCACGCCCTTTCCCGTGTTGACTTCCTCGGCGATGTACTCGTCGCCCGAGGAGCGCCCGCGACCGAGGTATTGGCCTTCGGTGTTTTCGCGGAAGATGACGAAGTCGACGGCCGTAGCGCGCAGGGGAGTCAGATCGGGATGGAGCAGCTCTACCGGACGAAAATTGACGTAGAGATCGAGCTTGAATCGCAGACCCAGGAGGATGTCGCGTGCGTGTTCGTTGCCCGGCACTCGCGGATCGCCGAGTGCACCGAGGAAGATGGCATCCACGTCATCGCGCAGATGCTGAAACGCAGCGTCGGGCAGTGTTTCTTTGGTCTTGAGATAGTGATCAGCGGAATACGGGAGGCGCTCCCAGGCCAGGGAGAAGCCGTGTTTCGCAGCCACTCGGTCCAGGATCGGGATGGCCGCCTCGATGACTTCCGGTCCGATCCCGTCGCCCGCGATCACCGCAATCTTGGCCGTCCGGCCCTTTCCGTCGGGCCGTCCGGGCGTCATTCGAATCCCGTCGGCTTCCCACACGAGAGACAGTACGCCCAGCCGACATCGACCGGGCTGCCGCATGCGGGACACTTCAGATCGCCTTCCTGCGGCTGGCCGCAATGCGGGCAGAACCGCACGTCGCGATTGCTGGGCAGAACGCCACCACAGTACTCGCACTGGTTCTCCGACAGACCCTGGGCCGGACGGGCGATACGGAATCGCTCCTGATGCACCGGCGGCGGCGCCGGGATCGGGTTTTCACCCGTCGTGTCGAGCAAGTCGTCTTCGTCGCCTGCCGGCGGAGCATATGCGCGCTCGGCGATCAACACGCGTTCGGCGGCGCGGCCGTTGACCATGACCTGCGCCTCGGGAAAACTGCGGAAGTACGCCGGGTCGGGGTTGATGGTCGCGATTTCCCGTTGCATGGCTTCGCGGACCGAATCGGGTTCGAGCTGAACATAGCCGCGCTCGCCCGCGAGCAGCCGCAATACCGCCATCTCGTAGTCCTGATGGGTCGCGACGTTCAGGTGCGAGCGGTTGGAGCGATAGGGCACGAGCCGCTCGTATATTTCTGCCGCCGCGAACGGGATCGCGACTCGGGTTTCTCGGGCGAGGGCGGCGACGAGTAAGCCAAACAATCGATCGAGCTCGTCCACTACGCCCCATTCCTCCACGCGCTTATCCAGCGGTCATACAGCACCGGCACAACGCCGCCCTGCTGCAGCACCTCGACGCCCGAAGGATCGCGGTACGCCTTGCGATAGAACACATGCGTCACACCGGAGTTGATGATCAGCTTCGCGCACATCACGCACGGCGACGCGCTTACGAACACGACTTTGTCGCGGACGCTGCCCGGAGCCTTCACGAGCGCATTCATCTCGGAATGGATGCAGCCGCAATTCCCCGGGACCGCGGAGTCGCATTTGTTCGGCAGGCCGCGCGCGTTGCCGTTGTAACCGATCGCCAGGACGTTTTCGAGCCGCTGGTCGGTCACGACGGTACCGACCTGGAGCCGTACGCACGTCGAGCGCTTGGCCAGCTCTTCGGCCATGCGCATGTACACCTCGTACAGCGGTATTCGGTCGACGGTACTCGGCGTACCGTCAGCTGAAAGGTTTGATGGATGGGTGTTAGCGACAACGCCGTCTTTAGGCGCGCTCATGGAGCTCCTGGTCGGGATCGAAGTCGACAAACTTGCCGCGGGCGCGCTGTTGCGCGAGCCAGGTGTCGAAACCCGAGGGGATCAGACCGTTGGAGCGTTCCTGCTGCTCGGCGGCGCGAATGGCGAGCATGTTCGCGTATTCATTCTTGACGTGCTCGTTGTGGCCGCGTACCCAGCGCCAATCCACCGTATGCATGGCGGCGACCTGCGCCAGCTTTTGCCACAGCTCCACGTTTTCGAGGGCTCCCGTCTTGCGTCGCCAGCCACGGGCTTGCCAGCCACTCACCCACTCGTTCATGCCCTTGACGAGATACTCCGAATCCGACACGAAGCGCACGAGCGCGTGGCGCCATTGGCGACGAACCCACTCGAGTGCGCCGATCGCTCCCGCCAGCGCCATCTTGTTATTCGTGGTCTGCGGCGAGCATTCGTAGAAATCCCAGCGCGCCACGCTGTCGCCCGCCGGCGCTTCGATCAGCGCGGCGTTGCCGCCGCGGCTCGGTTTGGTGGAGTCGTTGCCGAGGCAACTCTCGTCGGCGTGCACCAGCACGAAATGGCCGGTCATGGCTGAATCACGACGGGAATATCAGTGTGCAGCAAGATCTCCTCGGCATGTGAGACCGTCACGGCAGTGCGTCGGCCCTCACCAGACACGTGCGCGCCGGCGAAGAGCGCGTCGCACTGCGTCTGCTGAATCACGCGCGCCACCGCTTCACCGGGCGTGCCGTGCTCGAGGTGCGTGACGAACGCGACCCCCTGCAGCGAGAGCAGCGCCTCGGCTTCGCCGACCACCATGGTACCCACGGCGGGATCGATGGTCGCGTGAATGACATGAATCGTACTGTGCGTGACGCTCGCGAATCGTGCGACGAGCTCGAGGGCCCGCTGCGCTGTCTCCCGGCCGTCGTAGGCGATCGCGCACGCGTTCATCGGCGATGGCTTGCTGGCGCATACGATCACCGTCCTCTCGGCGATGCGAATCAGCGACGTGACCGTCTTGCCGAGTACGTCGGACGGCGAGGAACGGCCGCGCCGGCCCACGAGCACGGTGTCGACATCCCGCGCCAGCGTCGCGAGCTCCGAATCGGGCTCACCGTGCCTGAGAACTGTCTGCACCGCGAGGCCGGCGTCTGCGACGCGCTCCTGCGCCCGCTGCAGCAGCACGCCTGAATCGGAGGCGCGCTTGCCCAGGCCATGCGTTTCCTTGATATGCGCGACCACGACCTTGGACTTGAAACGCTGGGCGAGGTGCACCGCCTGCTCCAATGCTTCATCGGCACTGGGGCTGCCATCGAGACCCACCAGCAGGCGCGTGAACACGTGTTTACGGGAGTACCGCGAAGCTCTCCAGATCGCGCAACCGGAACGTGAGCAGCTCGCCCGTCATGGGGAGCCGTCCCGCCAGCGCGTCGTCGCGTCCGCTCGTTATCAGGCGCTCGGCCACCACGACATATTCGGTGCCGCGCCGCCGCAGCGCTACCCGGCGATGCTCGCGGACGGCACGCTCCAATGCGTCGAGCGCCTCGGGAGCGAGGGACCGGTATTCAGGAATCGCGGGCACGCGCCTTCACCTCACCGCGATCGCGCCGGCCACGCCGCGCGAGAGGCGGCCGATGCGCACGGCGGCCGGCGTCCGCTCGCTCTGCAACGCGGCGAGAAGCGCATTCGCCCGATCGGGATCTACCGCGATCAAGAGACCTCCTGAGGTCTGCGCATCGAACAGCAGCACGCGAATCGGTTCCGGGATTTCCGCGTCGAACTGGACGTGCGGCGCCAGCGCTTCACGATTGCGTTTGGTGCCCCCAGGAATCGCCCCCCGCTCCGCGAGCTCCACCGCTTTGGGAAATAGCGGCACGGCGGCCGCATCCACTTCGGCCGACAGGCCACTGGCCGCCAGCATGTTATGCAAGTGCCCCAGCAGTCCGAAGCCTGTGACGTCGGTCGCGGCATGGACCGCGTCGCCGGTCGCGCGCAGCGCGCGTGCGGCACCTGCATTGAGCGTCGTCATCGATTTCACAGCCGGTGCGATGTCGGCTCCCGTCGCCAAGTCCCGTTTCAACGCCGTCGTGAGCACACCGGTCCCGATCGGTTTGGTGAGCACGAGGGCATCACCGGCGCGCGCGCGCGCGAGTGTCACGATTCGATCGGGATGGACTTCGCCGATCGCGACCATGCCGTACTTGGGCTCGGGGTCGTCCACCGAATGCCCGCCGAGCACGAACGCGCCCGCTTCCTTCGCGATGTCCCCGCCACCGCGCAGCACCTCGCCGAGCAGCTCGTAGGGCAGCGTGTCGCGCGGCCAGCCGACCAGATTCAGAGCGAGCAGCGGCGTCGCGCCCATCGCGTAGACGTCGGAGAACGCGTTGGCGGCGGCGATGCGGCCGAAGTCGTACGCGTCGTCCACAACCGGCGTGAAGAAGTCGACCGTGGCGACGATCGCGCGGTCCGGCGTGAACTGGTATACGGCGGCGTCGTCCCGCGTCGAGGCATCGACCAGGATGCGTGGATCCGAGAGGGTCGGCACGTGGCGCAAGACCTGCGCCAACTCGGCGGGGCCGAGCTTGCAGGCTCAGCCGGCGCCGTGCGAGAGCGCAGTCAGGCGAATGGTTGTCATTGGTTCTGCGAAGATAGCTACGAAAGACGCCAGGCGAGCAGGCCACCCGCGATCACATACCGGCCGACATCGAAGCACGCATGTACGAACAAATGGCGTCGTCTGAGGCCGTCCACATGCTGCCACATCACCAGACGACGTGGAAACGCGACCAGTAATCCGACGAGCGCAAACAACAGCCACCACTCGCCGGCGCCCAGCGAATCGAACCAGAGCGAAGCGAAGAGCGTGACCACCAGCGCTTCGACCCACCGCCAGCCAATTTCCCAGCGATGGAACGACCAAACGAGTGCATGATGGTCGGGCGGCAGGTCCCACCGATAGCCGATCGGCGGCACGATGGTGAAGAGCGCCGCCACCGGCAGCCAGGCGACCATCAGTCGCCCGAGCGTCACGCTAGCGCGTCCCGCGGTATCCTGGACCCCGCAGCCCTCGCCCCGGCCGCGCACTCGTCATCTGCCCCTTCCTTAATACCATCTGCCCGTTCACCAGCACGTACTCGATGCCCACGGATGGCTGATGCGGTTGCTCGAAGGTCGCGCGGTCGATCACGGTTTCAGGATTGAAGACGGTGATGTCGGCGAACATGCCCGGCTTTACGAGGCCGCGGTCGGTGAGGCCGACACGCTGCGCTGCGAGCGACGTCATCTTCCGCACGGCGAACTCGAGCGGCATCAACTTTTGCCCGCGGACGTACCGGCCCAGAATCCGCGTGAACGAGCCGTAGGCGCGAGGATGCGTGCCGTCCTTGCCGAACGGACCGTCGGGCGCGACGCCACTGGCGTCCGTGTTGACCCCCACCCACCACTGCTGGAGCGCGGCGCGCACATCCGGCTCGCTCATGATGAAATAAATCGCGCCGGTACGCGCGTGATCGGCGATGATGATGTCGAACATGGTCTCGATCGGATCCCGGTGACGCGCCGCGGCGATCTCCGAGAGGCGCTTCCCCTGCAGGTAGTGCAGGGAATCATCGAAGGGGAAAACGATGACGCCCTGCGGCCCTTCGGTGGCCCGGTAGAAGCGGTCTGTGATTTGAGGCGGCGCGAGCAGCTCGGCGCGGAGTCGCGCCCGGATGACAGGATCGCGCAGGCGCGCGATCAGCGAATCATTCCCGCCCGAGTGAGCCCACGCCGGGACGGACGCGTCGAGCGACGTCGCCCCGGCGAGATAGGGATACTGGTCGGCCGTGACGTCGAGCCCCGCCGCGCGCGCCGAGTCGATCCGCGCCAGGACGTGCGGCATCCGGCCCCAATTCCGACGCCCCGAGACCTTGAGATGCCAGATCTCGGCGGGTATGTCGGCTTCACGGGCGATCCGGAATGTTTCGTCGAGGGACTGGTCGATCTGACCGCCCTCATTGCGCATGTGAGTGGCGTACACGCCGCCGTGGCGCCGGGCGGCTTTGGCGAGCGCGATGACCTCCTCGGTCGGGGCGTAGAACGCCGGGGCGTACTCGAGGGCCGTGGACAGACCCAGGGCGCCCTGCTCCATGGCGGTGTCGACGAGCGCCACCATGTGGGCAAGCTCCTCCGGCGTCGCATGACGATCTTGCTTGCCGACGACCGCCAGACGCACCTGCGTTGCGCCCACAAACGTCGCGATGTTCACGGTGCTACCGGTCCGCGCCAGATGCGCGAAATATCCGTCCAGGTCGCGCCAGTCCTCCTGCACGTTGTACTTCTTCATCCACGCGGAATCGTCCATCACCAGCAGATCGGTCAGCGGCGCGACCGAGCCTCCCTCTCCGGTGACTTCGGTCGTGATCCCCTGCGTCACTTTGCTCAGCACGCGATTGTCGACCAGCACGAACCCCTCAGACTGGCCGAGCATGTCGATGAATCCGGGGGCGACCGCGAGGCCGCTCACGTCCAGCGTCTCGGGCGCCGTCGCTGTCCCCAGGAATCCCACCGCCGCAATGCGGTCGCCGCGAATGCCCACGTCGCCGCGATAGCGCGGGTTGCCGCTGCCGTCCACGATCCAGCCGCCTTTGAGGATCAGGTCGTAGGCTCCCGCGCCCCGCCGGGCTGGCGCGCCTCGGTCGCAGGCTGTGACAAGTAAGAGGAAGAGCAGGCGGAGTGCTGATCTCATTTCCATGTGGCCCTCAGGGAATCGGGCCGGATCACCCGGCCCCGGATCATGACCATCGCGATGTCGCGCGTAGCGGCGATGTTCGCCGCGGGATTGCCGTTCAGGACGACAAGGTCTGCGACCTTGCCCTGGGCAATCACACCGAGGGAATCCGCGTGCAGCAGCCGCGCGCCGCGGCGCGTGGCCGCGGTGATGGCCTCGAGGGGCGTCAGACCGGCAGCAACGAGGAGAGACATTTCTTCATGTAAAGAATATCCCGGAATCAGGAGCTGGTTCGCGGCGTCCGACCCCGCGGCGATCGCGCCGCCCGCGCGCTTGTACTCGCGCACGAACTGATCCTGCCGCCGCCGCGAGCGCCGGAACGCATCGAAATCGCCCGCCCGCCAGCCCGTGCGCCGCAGCAGGCTCGGCACGCTTCGCACGCTCTCCGCATTGTCGGGCACGTCCTCCATCCCGGGACGCGCCAACAAGATGGGGTTGTCGAGCCGCGCGAGCATGTCGTGCACAACGAGTGTCGGGACGATGGTCACCTTGGTCTGCGCCAGCGCGCGCGCGGTCCGGGCGACGGCGCCCGAGTCGAGGGCGGCCCACCCTTTTTCCTCGGCCGTCCAGCCCGTGAGGAAGTTGTTGTGCGCGGTAGCGTAGCTCGGATTGCCCGTCGCCGCCTGAACGACGCCCGACATGTGCTCGATCGACACGACGCCGGCACGCGCCGCGGTCAGCGCGTCGGTCTTCCCGAGATGCGCGGCGACGGCGAGGTGTAGTTTGTCGGCTTCATCGAGCAGCGGTCGCAGCAGCGCGGGCGTGATTTTCGTGTACACCTTGAGATAGTCCACGCCCGCCACGGCATGCTGGTCCACCGCGCGTCGCGCCTGGTCCGCGGTCGCGATGCCGGTCGCGTTTGCATACGTCGGCGGCACGCCGTCGATCATCGCGCCGGCGGTGAACATCCGGGGGCCTGTGATCGAGCCGAGGTTCATAGCGCTTCGCAGCGCCAGCGCCGTGTCGGTGACGCTGTGCAGATCGCGCACAGTGGTGACGCCCCAGGCGACGTAGCGGCCTGCGGCCCACCGTTCCACGTGCGCGTGCGCGTCGATCAATCCGGGGATGATGGTCTTGCCGACCACATTGATGCGCTCCGCGCCCTTCGGAATCGGGATCTCGTTGACACGGGCGACTGTCTCGATGTGACCGTTGCGGACGACGATCAGCGCGTCCGGCTTCGGTGCGCCGCCGGCGCCGTCGATCAGCGTCGCACCTTCGAGCGCGATGACGCGATCCTTGGGGGGGAGGAGCTTGTTACAAGCGACGAGCGGCAGGACGAGAAACAGCAGCATCCTGTCGACGTGCGGACGTATGACGTTCACTTCGGATCTGACGCCGTGTGATCGTGCAGGATCCGCCAGCGATCGCCCTGTTTCTGGAGCACCAAGGTAAATGGCCCGCTGGCCACGACCGAATCACCTCGCGTGAGTTTGAATCGCGCCGTCGCATACGCGAAGTCCGGAGTCAGCACGCGCACGTGCAGCTCGTCGAACGAGAGCGAGTCGCGCGACTTCCCGGGCGCGAAGTAGTTCTTCTGATAGCGATCATACAAGACCTGCCAGCCGTACTGCACGTGCCCGCCCGCCATATAGCTCGTCAGCGAGTCGTGCGCGTAGTCGCTCATGAATCCTGCGAGATCGCCGCGATTCCAGTCCGACGCGGAGCGCTGCAACATCGCCGTGATTTCCTGTGGCGGATTCCCCAACGGCAGTTTCGGTGCACTGCACCCGATCACGATCGAGAGCCAAACGACGGACGACGCGCGACGCATAGTTTTGTCCTCCTTAACGTGTCCGCGGGAGCGTCTCGTCGAGACGCTCCCGCGGATGGCGAAGCGAGTTGTGCTAGCGGCGGCGTTTCTTCTTGGCGGCCTTCTTCTTCTTCGGCGGTTTCTTCTTCTTTGCCTTAGGCCGGGCCTTCTTGGCGGCTTTCTTTTTCTTCTTCGCCTTGGGCTTGGAAGAGCGCGACGACTCTTCCATCGGCATCGATGGCATCGGCGCGGGCGTGGGCGCCGACGGGAACATCGGTTCCATGAACCCCGGTCCAGGCCAACTGCTGTCCGTTACGTCCGGCTGCTCAAGCATCGGATCTTCTCCTATGCTGGTAGGTGCAGGGGCGTCGTGGGTGGCCTATAGCTTACCGCCGGATTCTGACCTCGCAAGTGACACGGTCTACCGCCCTTTTGGTCTCTTGGAATGGCGCTCCCGGTGACAAGTTGGCTTGACAACGCCATTTAGCCGGACACACATTCGCCAGCCATGACGAGATGCGGACTTCTCGGCGCATTCGGGCTGCTCCTGCCGACTGCACTAGTCGCGCAGAGTGTCGCCGAGGTGCAGGTCGCGCCCCCCTCGGTGACCATCCGCGTCGGTGAACGCACCGGTTTGCTCGCGACCGCGTTCGATCGCATCGGAAATGTCATCCCTACGGTACGCATCATCTGGTCGTCCAACAACGTCAACATCGCGAAGGTCGACAACAACGGCACCGTCACCGGCGTGGCGAACGGTGTGGCCATCATTGAAGCCAGGGTCGGCGCCCGCCGGGGGCAGGCCGCCATCCAGGTCACCGGCGGCAGTGCGCCAGCCCCGCCCCCCCCGGCACCCCCCGGTGCTCCGCCGCCTCCCCCGCCGGCGGGTCCGGACCCCTACGCTGGCCAGCCGCCCGGCAGCGGGCCGGCCGCAGCGCTCCGTCTCGAGCCGGGCGTCGTCTACCTGCTGGCGTCGGAGAACACGCGCGTCTCGCCGCGGGCCCTGCGCCAGGACGGCTCGCCCGCCGCGCCCGTGGTGGTCGCGTGGACATCGCTCCGCCCGGACGTCGCGAGCGTCGACCAGAGCGGCAACGTCGTCGCCCTCGCGCCGGGCCAGGGCACGATCCAGGCGACCGCTGCTGGCGGTCTTACCGCGACTGCGCCCGTAGTTGTGCAGCAGGCGGAGTTCACGGTGCGGGAAGGCTCGCCCCTGATGCTCTCACCCGGCGAGGTCGATACCCTGCACGTCGTCGTCGCCACGCAGAACAACCGGACCGTGAATCCGCTCGTGCTGCAGTGGGCATCCAGCGATCAAAGCGTGGCACGCGTCAGTCTCGCGGGCGCGGTCACGGCCACCGGGCCTGGGAAGGCGATGCTAACCGTCTCGGGATTGCTACAGAGCAAGAGCATCGAGGTTTCGGTCCATCCAGTGGTGGCCAAGCTCACAGTTGTCCCCAAGCTCTCGGAGGAGGTTCAGGTACCATTGACCGGCAGCACTAAATTCGAGGCGCACGCCCTCACCGCCGAGAACGCACCTGTTCCAGAGGCCCCGCTGCGGTGGACCGTGACGGATCCGGGTATCGCCAGTTTCGACCCCCAAACAGGTCTGCTGACCGGCCGGGCAGTGGGGAAGACGCAGCTGACCGTCCGGGGTCCGGGCTCGGGGCTCGCGGTCGCCTGGAACATCAGCGTGATCGCGGGCTTTCCGCGCTTCGCGCAACCGCGTGTTGGCATCGGCATCAATCAGCGCCGCACGCTGCGCGCGAATTACGCCGACGAGCAGGGAAACGTCCTCGGCCCTGCGACGAACTTGACGTGGAGCAGCGACAGTCCGCAGATCGCCAGCGTCGGGGAGGACGGCACGGTAACCGGCGCCGGGTACGGCCATGCGAAGGTGACGGCCACCGCGCCCGGCGGAAAGACCGCGATCGCCGATGTGTATGTCGTGGGTGAGATCGTCGTCGCCAGCTCGCGGGCGGCGCCGAGCACGCCCGGCAAGTTCCAGCTCTACGCGGTCGAGCGCTCTAACCTCGCGCAGCTCACGAAGTTGACCCCCGCCACCGATACCGCCTCGGCCAGCGATCCCGCGTTCTCGCCGGATGGCTCGCGTGTCGCTTTCGTCTCGCAGCGCGACGGCAACGCCGAGATCTATGTGATGAATGCAGACGGGACGGGAACCACGCGCATCTCCAACGATCCGCAGCCCGACGGGCGGCCGTCGTTCATGCCAGACGGTCAGTCGCTCGTGTTCCACTCATCCCGCACGGCCGGCAAGCAGGAGATTTGGGCCGTGAACGTGGACGGCACCGCTCTGACCCAGCTCACGCGCGACTCGGTCAACTCCTCGCCGGCGGTTTCACCAGACGGTCAGATAATCGCGTACGTCTCCACGCGGAACAAGGACGGCGATATCTGGCTGATGAACCGGGACGGCACCAACCAACGCCAGTTCACGCGATCGCCGCAACAACGCGAGTCCGAGCCGCGGTTTCTACGTGACGGCACGCTCGTCTACCTGGCAGAGCGTCGCGAGGGCAATCGCACGGTCCAACAGGTCATCCGCGCCGATCTTGCGACCGGTGCGACCACCGCGATCACCGGCACCGACCTCGCGATCGCGTCGTTCGCGGTCTCTCCGGCCGGCGATCTCCTGGCCCTGGTAGTGAACGCGGAGCCGCAGAATCGTCGCAATCCCGTGTACCGCGTCTACGTTCAGCCGGTCGGCTCGGCGACTCCGATCCCGCTGCCGACGATCGGCCTGGAGCAGATGATTACGCCGGCGTTCCGCCCCTAGATTACGGGCGCCATGCGCGCCTGTGTCCTCACCGCCACCGGCGGAATCGACCAGCTCGACATCACCGAGGTTCCGGACGCCCCCGCTCCCACAGCGGGCCAGGTGCGCGTCAGCATCCGGGCGGCGGCGTTGAATCATCTCGATCTCTTCGTTGCGGAAGGGTTGCCCGGCACCGCGGAGCGGTTTCCACACATCGTGGGTGCGGATGGCGCAGGAGTCGTCGAATCCCTGGGCGCCGATGTCGGCAGCATCAGGCCTGGCGATCGTGTGATGCTGAATCCTGGCATCTCCGACTACAGCTGCGAGTTTTGCCGGGCCGGTGAGCACTCGTTGTGCGTGAACTATCGGTTACTCGGTGAGCATCTGCCGGGGACTGTTGCGGAGCTGATTACTGTCCCTGCCCACAACGTCGCCGCCGTCCCGAACCTGGCGCACGAGTTGACGTGGGCGGAAGCCGCGGCTTTTTCGCTCGTGACGCTGACAGCCTGGCGGATGGTCGTGACTCGCGCCCGAGTCAGGGCTGGCGAGACCGTCCTGGTGTGGGGAATCGGCGGAGGGGTGTCGCTGGCCGCGCTGCAAATTGCCAAGCTGCACGGCGCCCGTGTGATTGTCACGTCGTCGGATGATGTCAAACTGGCCGCTGCGAAACAGATCGGTGCCGATATTACGCTGAATCACCGCGCCCAGAAGATCTCGCAGGAAGTGCGCGCGCTCACTAACAAACGGGGCGTCGACATAGTCGTCGACAGTGTCGGCACCGCCACCTGGGACGAGTCGCTGCGCAGCCTGTGTCGAGGCGGCCGGCTCGTCACCTGCGGCGCGACGTCAGGGCCGCAAGTCGGGCTCGATCTGCGGCGCGTGTTCTGGCATCACTGGAGCATTCTCGGATCCACAATGGGGAACGCGGCCGAGTACGCCGAGATCGTCAGACGACTCGGCCAGGGACAGCTCAGGCCGATTGTGGATCGCGTGTATCAGCTGAGTCAAGCGCGCGAAGCGTATGAGCGACTCGCGAGAGGTCAGCAGCTCGGGAAGGTCGTCGTGGAGATCTAGCGAACCCCGTGCAAGATTTCGCCGTAAGAGCCGACCGCATAAACGTTCACCGCCGAACTCCCCCACACCGCATTCAGAAACGCCGTCCCCTCGCGCCGCCACCGCTGACCGTCGTAGTGTCGTATCTCATAGCCTACGGCGACGATGTCAGTTGCGGACCAGCCCGTGATCGCCGTGAGACCCCCACTGGTGGTAGTCACCGTATTCCACTGGGATCCGTCGTAATGCCTGATCCAACCGCTGGTGATGGGTCCGTAGGGGGGAACGATATGGCAACTCCAGCCGGTGGCGAACAGGTCGTCGTCCCTGGCGCCCCAGATACCGGAATAAGCCAACGAGGCTTCGCTACAATACGTGCCGTCGACGCTGCGTTGCCAACTAGCGCCATCAAAGTGCCACAGATCGACACCGGCCGCGTAGACGTCGATTGGTGACAGGCCCCATAGATGCCATCGAGTCTCCGGATCGTTCCTCGGCCCCATCGGCGTCGCGCTCCATTGCGTGCCATCGAAATGAAAGAAAGCAGAGCGATTGACCGTGAAGATGTCGCTGGGCGAGGTTCCCCAGATGCTCGAGAAGCGCGGCATCGCTGCCAACGTGCTGTCCAAGGTGGGGTCAATCTGTTCCAGGGACCAGCCATTTCCATCGTAGTGGAGGATCCCGGAGTCTCCGGCGACATAGACGTTCGTAGGGCCGGTGCCCCAGACGTCCCGGAGACCGGCGGTGGTGCCGCTCGTTTGCTTGATCCACTGGCCGCCGTCGTAGTGCAGGATAGTCCCCGATTCGCCCACGGCGAACACATCACTGGGCGAACTGCCCCAAACACCTAGGAGGTTGGCGGTCGTAACGCCCTGAGCGTCGAGCGTCCAGGTCAAGGCCTGAGGTGGTAACTGCACTGTCGCGGTGAACTGAACGGAAAACAGGGGCCCCGGTGTGATAAAATCGTAGACATTGGCTGATGCGGTCTGGGCACCTGCGCGCAAGCCGGCGATCCACGTCGCGCTCGCGTATCCGTCGGCATCGGTCAGAGGTGAACCTTGCGGGTACACGGCTCCGCCGTTGCTCCCCCAGTAAATTCCAACGCCTCTGATTCCGGCTCCATTCTCGTTGACGAGCCTGACGACAAGTGCAGAGGGCAGAGGGTCATCAGCCAATCCCGTCTGGTTGTCCCCGGAAACCAGCTCCAGTCGATTCGCCACCCCGACGGCGGTCGCAGTGAACGTGACTCGTCGCTCCGCAGGACTGACTGTTGTGTCGCTGGCAGCAGCGGTGAAGGTTTGATTCGTGGCGAGAAAGCCAAGAGTCCAGATGCTGGAGGCCCGTCCCTCGCCATCGGTCGTGGACGTATTTGCTGTCCCGAAGCCCCCGCCCAACGACGGCGCCCAGTAAATCTCGACCCCGGAACGACCGCGGCCGCGCGCGTCGAGAACGCGAACGACAATCGGCTGAGACAAGGGCTGGCCAGCCGTCCCAGCCTGGTTGTTTCCGGACTCGATGATGAACCGAGAGGGGCCGGAGGGCGACGACTCCGTTGGGGGATTCCCGCATGCCACCAACGTGCCCGCGAGGACCACCGTTGATGCGCTCAGCCGGTGCCGGATACGGCCGATTGCCGATGCGCGAACACACAAGGGTTGGTGCCGGGACACAATTCGAACGAACCTAGACCTTCCCGTAACCTCTGTCGACCCAAGCAGTTCGCCACTTGAAATTGGCTGCCTAAGTGGTTATGATTTCGTGACTTACCGATGTCGCGACTGTTCCATGTCACCTGACACTAGAGCTCAATGACCGGTCCTAACGTCCGCGAACGCATTCTGCCGCGCCTCATCGAAGACGAATTGAAGGAATCGTTCCTCGACTATTCGATGAGCGTCATCGTGCAGCGCGCGCTGCCCGATGTGCGCGACGGCTTGAAGCCGGTGCATCGGCGCATCCTCTACGCCATGCACGAGCTGGGCCTGGTTCCGGGCCGGCCCTACAAGAAAGCCGCCACCGTCGTCGGCGACGTGCTCGGCAAGTATCACCCCCACGGCGATATCGCGGTCTACGACTCGCTCGTCCGGATGGTGCAGGACTTCTCATTGCGCTACCCGCTCATCGACGGGCAGGGGAACTTCGGTTCGGTCGACGGCGATTCGGCCGCCGCCTACCGCTACACGGAAGCGCGGCTCACGCGCGTCGCCATGACGATGCTGGAGGACATCGACAAGAACACCGTTGCCTTCGTCCCCAACTTCGACGACCGCCTCCAGGAGCCGACGGTGCTGCCCGGCCGGCTGCCGAACTTGCTCGTCAACGGCTCGGCGGGCATCGCGGTCGGCATGACGACGAACATCCCGCCGCACAATCTGAGCGAAGTGGTCCAGGCGATCGTGCATCTCGTCGATCACCCCAACGCCACGATCCGGGACATCCGCAAGTTCGTCAAAGGCCCGGACTTCCCGACCGGCGCCATCATCTACGGCCGCGAGGGCATCAAGGAGTGCTACGAGAAGGGCCGCGGCCGCATCATCATCCGGGCCCGCGCGATCGCGGAGGAGAAGGAATCGACCGGCAAGCAGCAGATCGTCGTGACCGAGTTCCCCTATCAGGTCAGTCCCGAACGGGTGCATGAGCAGATCCGCGACCTCGTGCTCGCGAAGAAGCTCGAAGGGATCAGCGACGTCCGCAACGAGTCCGATAAGGAAGGAATCCGGCTCGTCATCGAGCTGAAACGCGACGTGATCCCGATGGTCGTGCTCAATCAGCTCTACAAGCACACGCAAATGCAGCAGACCTTCGGCGCCATCATGCTGGCGCTGGTGGACGGGACGCCGCGCGAGCTGACGCTCGTCGAGCTGCTGCAACACTTCATCGAGCACCGCCACACCGTCATCACGCGGCGCACCGAGTTCGAGCTGCAGCGCGCCCAGGACCGCGAGCACATCCTCGAAGGCTTGAAGATCGCCGTCGACAACATCGACGAAGTGATCAAGATCATCAAGAAATCGAAGGACACGCCGTCGGCAGACGCCGCGTTGCGCAAGCGCTTCAAGCTGTCCGAGAAGCAGTCGGCCGAAATCCTCAACATGCGCCTGGCACGGCTCACGGCCCTCGAGATCACGAAGCTCGAGGAGGAACTGAAGGACGTCCGCAAGTTCATCAAGGAATGCAAGGAGATTCTCGCCTCGAAGCCGCGGCGCATGAAGATCCTGAAGGAAGAGCTGACGGAGCTGGCCCACGGCTTTGGCGACGAGCGGCGCACCGAAATCGTCGCCGACCAGGGCGAATTCTCGATCGAGGACCTGATCGCCGAGGAGGACATGGTGATCACGGTCTCGCACGCCGGCTACATCAAGCGGCTTCCCGTCTCCGCGTACCGGCGGCAGCGGCGCGGCGGCAAGGGCGTGATCGCCGCCCATCAGAAGGAAGACGACTGGGTCGAGCACCTGTTCATCGCGTCGACGCACGATTACGTGATGTTCTTCACCGAGCAGGGCCAATGCTACTGGCTCAAGGTGCACGAGATCCCGCAGGCAGCGCGCTCCGCCCGCGGCAAGCCAATTCTCAGCTGCGTGGCGATGAAGCCCGACGAGAAGGTCGCGGCGCTCGTACCGGTGCGCGAGTTCTCGGAGGATCAGTTCCTGCTGTTCGCGACCAAGGCCGGCGTGGTCAAGAAGACGGTGCTCTCGGAGTTCGGCAACCCCCGCTCCGTCGGCATTCGTGCCATCAACATCGAGAAGGGCGACGAGCTGATCGACGTGCAGGTCACGGACGGCAAGAACGACATCGTGCTCGCGACCGCGCATGGCATGAGTATCCGCTTCCATGAAAAAGACGTGCGCGACATGGGCCGCACGACGACCGGCGTGAAAGGGATCGAGCTCGACAAGAAAGACCATGTGATCGATATGGTCGTGGTGCGCCGCAAATCCACGCTGCTCACGGTCACCGAAAAGGGCATGGGCAAGCGGTCCGAGCTGGACGAATACCGCGTCCAGCATCGCGGCGGCCGTGGCATCATCACGCTGAAGCGCAGCGATAAAACCGGCGAGATCATCGCGCTGAAGGAGGTGCTGCCCGACGACGAGCTGATGATGATCACGAAGAAGGGGATCATGATCCGCGTGCCCGTCGAGGGTATTCGGATCTCCGGTCGCAACACGCAGGGCGTGAAGATCATGAATCTGACGCCCGGCGACCTGGTCGTGGACGTGGCGCGCGTCGTGAAGGAAGACGAAGACGAAGCGGTGGAAGAAGACGACGACGAAACGCCGCCTCCGACGAAGCCCGCCGCAAAGTCCAAGGCGAAGGCGAAAGCCAAAAAGTAGCGTGGTCACCGCTCAGGACATCACGGAAGCCGCAGCGGGCCTGCGGGGCATCGCGCGCCGCACGCCACTGATCTACGTGGAGGAGCTGGGCGCCCACCTCAAGCTCGAGAACGAGCAGCCGATTGGCGCGTTCAAGATCCGCGGCGCCTACAACGCTATCCGCAAGCTCGCTGAGCCCGCCCGCAAGCGCGGCGTGATCACCTATTCGTCGGGCAACCACGGGCAGGCGGTGGCGTATGCCGGGAAGCAATTCGGCGTGCGGGCGGTGATCGTCATGCCGGAGACCACCCCGGCGGTCAAAATCGCCGGCGTGAAAAGGTGGGGCGGGGAAGTCGTCTTTGCCGGTCGCACCTCCGAGGATCGACGTCTCAAGGCCGAAGCGATCGCCAAGCGCGAGCAGCTCGCGATCGTCCCGCCGTTCGATCATGCCGACATCGTCGCGGGGCAGGCGACCGTCGCACTCGAAATCGTGGAGCAGCTGCCCGAGGTCGAGACCGTAGTGGTGCCGGTCGGCGGCGGCGGTCTGATCTCGGGGATCGTCGCCGGGTTGGCGGCCGCGAAGAGCAAGGCGGCCGTGTGGGGGGTCGAGCCGGCCGGCGCACCCAAGCTGCACCGGTCGCTGGCGGCGGGGAAAGTGGTCCGACTCGACCGCACAGCCAGCATCGCCGACGGGCTGATCACGCTCAATGTCGGCAACATCCCCTTCGCGGAGCTGACGCGGGAACGCGACCGCATTCGCGGCGTCGTGCTGGTCGAAGATGACAGCATCCGCGCGGCCGTGCAGTTTCTATGGCGGACCTGCCGGCTCGCGGTCGAGCCGTCGGGTGCGGCCACGACGGCCGCGCTGCTGGCCGGCGCGGTGCCACGCTCCAGGACCACGGTGCTCGTGGTCAGCGGCGGCAACGTGGATCCCTCGCTGCTCGAGGCTCACGACTGATGGCAGCTCCCGCGACGCGGGTTCTGGTCGCCGATGACGACGCATCGCTGGTCCAGACGCTCACCTGGATCCTGAAAGAGAACGGCTACGAGGTGGCGGTCTGCCCGGGCGGCGACGGGCTGTTCGCCAAGCTCGAGGAGATCAAGCCGGCGATTCTCCTGCTCGACATCATGATGCCCAAGGTCGACGGGCTGCAGCTGCTCGAGCGGCTCAAGCAGGACGAGCGCTATCGCGATCTCCCGGTTTTGATGGTCTCATCGATGCCGCCCGAGGAGGCCACCGTGCGCGCGCTCGGGCTCGGCGCCGCCGACTTCATCTCCAAGCCATTCCGCGTGCGAGAGCTCCTCGCCCGGGTCGAAGCCCACATACGCGTCGGGCGCGCGCTCGCGCAGGCAAGGGAAGAGGCGCGCAGCCGCGCCGCGATGGTGGACATTCTCCACGAGGTCACCGATTCCCTCAAGCCGGACGAGATGTATCACATTCTCGCCCGGCGCGTGGCCCGCGCGCTCAACATTTCCAAGTGCTCGATGGTGCTCGCCAAACCGGGCGACCAGCAGGGCATCGTCGTAGCGGCGTACGAAAACCCGATGCTGCGCAACCTCCAGATCGAGTTGGCCCGGTATCCGGAGATCCGCAAAGCGGTCTCGACCGGCCGGCTCGTGCTGGTCGAAGATGTCGCCACGGATGCGCTCTACGAGGACGAACGGCGCCGCTGGGAACGCGAGGAGATCAAGGTCCCCACCCGCTCGGCGGTCGCGCTGCCGTTCTGGATGAAAGACCAGCAGATCGGCGTCTTTTTCCTGCGCACGACCGGCGACGATCCACCGCTCACGCGGGCCGACGCGCAGTTCGCCGAGACGGTCATCAAGACCGCGGTGTCGGCGATCGAGAAGGCGTACGATTTCGAAACCGCAGTCTCCGACAAGCAGCGGCTCGAGAAGCTGGCGTTGACCGACGCGCTGACCGGCTGCATGAACCGGCGGGCGCTCGCCGAGGCGCTGGCGCAGGAGCTGGATCGCGCGCGGCGCTACAATCTGGCGCTGACGATTCTGCTCGCGGACATCGACCGTTTCAAATCGATCAACGACACGCGCGGCCACATCGCGGGCGACTCGGTGCTGCGGCAGGTCGGCGAGCTGCTGCGGCGCGAAGTGCGATCGGTCGACATCGTGGCCCGCTACGGCGGCGAGGAGTTCGTGGTGGTGATGCCCGAGACGGCGCCGCATGGCGCCGCGATCTTCGCCGAACGGTTACGCCGTCGCGTCATGGCCCGTGACTTCGCTGATCCAGGCGAGGATCCGCTGCACATGACGATCAGCATCGGACTCGCGTCGTTTCCGGATGAGCGCGTGCACAGCGCCGACAGCTTCGTGTCACTCGCCGATCAAGCCCTCTATCGCGCCAAGAACGAAGGCCGCAACTTGGTCCGGCAATGAGCGAGCGTCGCTGCCCGAAATGCGGGTCGGTGTACACCGACACCGCGGCGCGCTTCTGTCCCAAAGACGGAAGCATGCTCGTGGAAATCCAGTCGAAGAAGCCCTCGGCGCCGCCATCGCCGGGAAGCGGCACAGGGGCGCGCACGCCGCTCCCGCCGGGGAAGTCCGGCCTCGACCGGGCCTCCAGTCTCTCCAATCAGATTCTCGATGCGCGCTATCAGGTAATGAAGAAGCTGGGCGAGGGCGGGATGTCTTACGTGTATCTGGCCAAGGAGATCTCGTCCGGCGAAACGGTCGCGATCAAGGTGCTCTCGCCCCGGCTCGCCTCGGACAAAAGCTCGGTCGAGCGGTTGCGCCGCGAAGCGGGCCTCGCGATGCGCCTCGATCATCCGAACGTCTGTCGCATCCTGCGCCTCGGCGAGTCGGAGGACGGGCTGATCTATCTGGTGATGCCGTTCCTGAAGGGCGAGCTGCTGTCCGATCGCGAAGTGCGCGGTGGGCCGATGGACATCCCCCTCAGCGTGGCCCTGCTGCAGCAGATGTGCGCCGGCCTGCACCATGCCCATGAGCTGCAGATCATTCACCGGGATCTGAAGCCTGAGAACGTGATGCTGGTGCCCGATGACGGGGGGGGCGGGAGCGGCAGGGGCGGCGGCGTGGAGCGGGCGGTCGTCATGGATTTCGGCTTGGCCAAGGAGCGGCGCGCTGATCCGGCGATCGCCAAGCTGACCGCCACCGGCATCATTCTGGGCACGCCCGAGTTCATGAGCCCGGAGCAGATTCGCGGCAAGACGCTCGATGCCCGCAGTGACATCTATGCCCTCGGCATCGTCGCCTTCGAGATGCTCACCGGCAAGCTGCCGTTTCAGGGGCGCAATGCCCAGGAGATGATGATCGCGCGGCTGCGCAGCCAGCCCGTGCCGATTCGACAATATCGTCCCGACGTCCCCGAGCCCGTCGAAAAGGCCTTGACGAAGGCGCTGCAGACGAATCCGGACGATCGCTTCACCACGGCGATCGAATTTGGCGACGCGCTGAGTGGCGGCCGGTCCGCAGAATCGTCGGGTGGTCTGCTCGGGAAGCTCAAGGAGAGGTTCTCGTGATTCTGCTCTTGGCGGTGTTGGCGCTGCAACAGGCACGGCACCAACGCGCGCGAGTTCGAGCTGATGGTGCGCTACGGCATGACGCCCATGCAGTCGATCGTGGCCGGCACGTCGAACGGCGCCACGCTGCTCGGCCTGGAGCGCGACATTGGTGCCGTCGCGGTCGGGAAGCGGGCTGATGTCGTGGCGGTGCGTGGCGATCCGCTGCAGGACATTACGGTGCTCCAGCATGTCGACTTCGTGATGAAGGACGGCCGGGTATTCAAGCGCGACGGACAGGTCCTCGGCCGGAGCGTTGCCGGCGTGCCGTGAAGCGGTTCCCCGCGTTCGACCCACCAGAGTACGTCGACTGGAAACCGGATCCCGCCCTCGTGCGCGGGTTCCGGTCGACGCTCGAGACGAATCCCGAGCGCGCCGAGATCGTGTCCACCCTGACTCCCGACTCCAAGCTCCAGCTTTATCGCGGCCTGCTCAGGGCGCGGCTTCACGACATCGAGTTGAAACGGTGGGTGCGCACCGGGGTCATCTCCAAGGCGTGGCTCGGCACGGGCGAGGAAGCGACCACGGTCGGGCCCGTGCACGCGCTCGAGCGCGGGACCGACATCGTCGCGCCGATGATCCGCAACGCCGCGGCATGCTGCGAAATGGGGATGTCCATCGCCGACATGCTGCGCGCCTACCTCGCGACGGCCGATTCGCCGAGCGGCGGCCGCGACCTCCACGTCGGCTCGTTCGCGCACGGCGTCCTCCAGCCCATTTCCCACGTCGGCGACATGGTGCCCGTGATCACCGGAATTGCGCTCACGTTCAAGCTGAAGCGCGAGCCGCGCGTCGCGCTCACGTGGGTCGGCGATGGATCGACCAATACCGCCGCGGCGCACGAGGGGACCAACTTGGCGGCGGTGCAGCGCGTCCCCGCCATCTTCATTATCGAAAACAATCAGGTCGCCTTGGGCACGCGCCTCGAGCAGCACCATCTGCCCGCCGACTTCAAGGATTGGCCCGCCAGCTACGGCGTCTGGGGAGCGTCCTTCGACGGCAACAACGTGCTCGATGCGTACGCGGTCACACGAATCGCCGCCGAGCGGTGTCGAAGTGGAAACGGCCCCGCCATGATTATCGCGGAAACGTTTCGGATGGGTGGGCACGCGACCCACGATGAGCGCGAGGCCCGCGACACGTTTCCCGCCGACTTGTTTCGCACGTGGGGCAAGCGCGACCCGATCGGCTTGTACGAGGAGTACTTGAAGGAAGAAGGCGTTAACGCGAAGGCTCTCGGCGAAATCGAACGAGAGATCACGGAGCAGGTGGAGCGAGCCGCGGCTGAGGCGTTGGCGAGTCG
>WNGP01000221.1_pt1 | contig 57529 bp, 49 predicted proteins | sample 5407671 | NCBI WGS metagenome assembly WNGP01 (sample SAMN13153381, study PRJNA577476) | soil metagenome | isolation source: 40 cm soil or saprolite under Garry oak tree replicate 2 | place: USA:California | collected 2016-06-15 | reverse complement strand
AGGTATCGAATCGGAAGACGGCCTTGCCGTCAGTGAGCACGTCGTCGATAGGCGACGTCACGAGCTTCTCCGACGTGCAGGCCGCGATCGCGGCCAGCCATCCCATAAGCAGCCAGCGTGGCCTCATGCCGCACCTCGCCTGCGAGAGGGGTTCGAAGAGATAGTCTATAATAAGCATACGCTTGCTAAATTATGGGGACGCTGCGGAAGGGGATCTTGGATGTGGCGGGGCGGACGCCGGATCAGGCCGGGAGCCGGCCTTTCAGATCGGCGGCGCGGAACGGCCCCGGCTGAGCGATGAGCGCGCGGGCGTGCTCCACCTGGCCCCAGGTGTTCCACAGGAGCACGCCGCGCACCCGCCCCGCCTTCAGGTAGTAAACGACTCCCTCACGAAACGGGGTCTTCCAGTCAGCGACGGTTTCGAGGCGCGAGTCGAGCTCCCCCACGGCTTCGTAGCCGAGCTCGAACAGGTCCGAGTAGAAGAACGGCAGGTGCGTGTACGGCGTCGCTCGGCCGGCCATGTTCTGCCCGGCGATCTTGCCCATGGTGTTGGCGTTGTCTTCGTGCTCCACCCGGAGGCGGGAGCCGAGGGCGGGGTTGGGGAAGCTGGCGACGTCTCCCGCGGCGTACACGTCCGGATGGCTGGTGCGGCAGAACTCGTCGACGACGATGCCGTTCTCCACCAGCAATCCGGCCTGCTCCGCGAGCTCGACGCTCGGCTGGATGCCCAGGCCGGCCACGACGATGTCGCCGACGACCTCGGCTCGCGTCGTGGTGCGCACGACGCACTTGCCGCCGCGCGACTCCAGCCCGACCATCCCTTCGCCCGGGCGCAGCTCGACGCCCTTTTCCCGATAGTAATCGACGAGGAAGCGCGACAGATCCGCCGGGAAGACGCGCGCGCCCAACCCTGCCTCCGGCACCAGCATCACGACGTCACGGCCCTGCAGCCGCAGCGCCGCCGCGACCTCACTCCCGATGAACCCGCCCCCCACGACCGTGAAGCGGAGCCGCTGTTCGGCGAGGCCGCGCAGGCGGCGATAGTCGTCCAGCGTGCGGAAGTAGATCACCTGGTCCGATTGCAGCGGCAGGCGCCGCGGCGCGCCGCCGGTGGCGAGCAGCAGCTTCTGGAACCCGTACACCGTGCCCCGGTCGTCGGTGACGCTGTGTCCCCGCAGATCGATGCCGACCACACGGCGGCCGAGCTGCAGCTCCGCGCCGGCCGGCGCCGCCTGGCGCCAGATGCCCTCCTCCGGCTCTCCCTTCCACAGGCCCTTCGAGAGCGGCGGGCGATTGTAGGGGGGGTGCGGCTCGGCGCCGATCAGCGCCAGCGGGCCGGCGGGATCGGCTGCCCGGATGCCCTCGACCGCCGCATCCGCCGTCATCCCGCCGCCGACGATCACGTACGTGTAGGTGCGCATTCCCATTTCAGGGTCCGGTCTAATGGCAATATACGCTGTGATTACAAGCGACAGATCGGTACATTTCCGCCGTGTACCGATCCGAGCTCGAGCGCCAGATCGCAGCCATCGCGTCGCTGCATGAACCGGTCCGGAGGGGTCTTTATCTTTACGTCGCCCGCCGGCGTCGTGACGTGGGCCGGGACGAGGCGGCGCGGGCGCTGCGCATCTCGCGCGCCCTCGCCGCCTTCCATCTCGACAAGCTGGTCCGGCAGGGCCTGCTCGAGACGTCCTACCGCCGCCTGACCGGTCGGCGCGGCCCGGGCGCCGGCCGTCCCGCCAAGCTGTACCGCCGGTCCGCCCACCAGCTCGACCTCACGCTGCCGCGGCGGCGCTACGAGCTGGCCGGCCGGCTGCTGGCGCAGGCGCTCACGAACGCGCGATCACCCGCCGCCGTGCGGGCGCTGCGGCGCGCCGCCCGCCACCTGGGCCGCGGCCTGGGAGCGGACGCGCGCCGCGGACGGCGCGGCGCCGGCACGGCGCGCGGCCCGCTCGCCCGCCTGCTCGCCGTGCTGGAGTGGTGCGGCTTCGAGCCGATCCGGAGCAACGGCTCCGTGCATCTTGCGAACTGTCCGTTCGCGGCCCTCGCGAACCAATCGCGGGCGCTCGTGTGCGGGATGAACCTCGCGTTGCTCGAGGGCGTGCTCCAGGGCGTACAGGCGCGAGGCATGCGGGCCGTGCTGCACCCGCAGCCGCCGTCGTGTTGTGTGGTGGTGCGATCCGCCGGCCGGCGCTACTCGCCGTCGGTGATCGGGCGCTGATGCTTCGCACGCCGGCGATACTGCTTGGCGTGCCGATGCACCTTGTGCGACGGCGTCTTCAGCCGCTCTTTGACGGGCGCGCGCGGGTTCGGGACGCGAACGGTGAGCTTCCGCTTCTTCCGGCTCATGTCGCGAGCCGCGCGCGGATCTGTTTCGCGTGGTGCGCGCAGTGGCGGACGTGAAACCGCAGCCACTCGGGCAGGGTCAGATCCCCGAATGCCGGGTTCTTCACGAACAGATCGTGACGGCGGGCGGGAAGCAGGTCCCGCTCCAGTGACAGGAAGCGGGCGACGCCGTCACGGAACTGCCGTTCCACCGCGCGGGCGTCCGGCCGCTCGGCGGGTTGCGTCGCCGAGGGCGCGTCGCGCCCGGTCGGCATCCACCCGATCTGCAGCGTGAGGAAATAGGCGAGCCGCTCACGCGGCGTGCGGGGTCGCCGCCGCATCGGCGGCTTGCCGCGACGCGCTTCGAACGTGCGGCCGCTGAGCTCGAGCGAGATCGCGAGATGGTGCACGATCTGCGCCGGGCTCCACTTCCCGGGCGGCGCCTTGTACCAATCGGCCTCCGGACGCCCCGCGAGCGGCCCGAGCACCAGGTCCGGCACGCGGGCGAAGTCGCTCACTTGAGCACCGCATCCGCCAGCTGCCGCGCCTGCGCCGCCGCGGGAGATCCCGACCTGAGACGTCCCACGAGCACGCCGGCGCTCTCGGCGACCACGAGGTCGGCCTCGGCGAGCGCCGCGCTGTCGGTCCGCACCGACAGCGCCCACTGGTGGCTCGCCGCGAAGCCCGTCAACCGGCCCATCAGGCGATCGACGGCCTTGGGAGCCACGTAGACCGTCACCACCGTCCCCGCATCGGCGGGCGGCGTCCGGGCGCGCGCCGGCCGCCGGCACGCGAGCCCGACGACGGCGAGCAACACCGTGGCGGCGATCGCTCTCATCACCAAGATTGTACGAGTGAATCTCCTGCGCCGCCACCCGATCGCGCTCGCCCTGCTCGCGCTGTTGCTCTGGTCGGCGCTGCAGCCGCTGCCCGGGCTGGTGGACGCCGTCACGGGCACCGTGCCCGCCGGCGCCGATCTGGTGCGGCCGACCGCCTACACCGTGCTCGCCCCCCTGTCGAACGTGCTCGATGCGTTGACGTTTCTGAGCGTGCAGCGCGCCAAAGCGTTCCTCGCGGTCTGGGTTGTCGCGCTGGCGCTGTGGGGCGGGCTGCGCCGCGGCACGCTCGGGCGGCGGCTCGCCCGCGCCCTCCTGGGACCGCTCGCGATCGTGCTGTTGGGCGTCGGAGCGGTGCTGCTGCCGCGGCCCGTGCCCTCGCTCGTGACCGCGGACTCAGGCGTCACCGTGATCGACTATCACGCCCACACCGCCGCGTCGCATGACGGCCGCCCCGGGTGGCGCGCCCAGGACCTCGCGGCCTGGCACGCCGCGCAGGGCTTCCAGGCGTCCTACGTCACGGACCACAACGTCATCTTCAACCAGCCAGTGGACGAACCGATCCGTCTGCTCCCGGGCGTCGAGTGGAGCGTGTACGCGCAGCACGTCGTCGCGCTGGGCGCCGTCGCCCCCATCGATCGCGGCGTCTACAACCGCGACACGCGCGCGATGCTGGGGCTGTTCGCCGAGCTGCACCGCCAGGGCGCGCTCGGGCTCGCTTCGCTCCCCGAGTACTGGGAGCATCACTGGGGCGATCTCACCGATTTCGTGGCCGCCGGCGTCGATGGCTTCGAGATCGTGAACTGCGCCCCCCGGGCGATCGGGTTCCCCGCCGCCCTGCGCGCCCAGGTGTTGCAGCTCGCCGCGCAGCACGACCTCCTCGTCGTCGGCGCGAGCGACAACCACGGCTGGGGCAAGGTCACCTGCGTCTGGAACCTGTCGAGCCCGAGCGCGCACGGCTACGCCGCGAATCACGTGATCGCGCGTCCGATCGCCCTCGCCCAGGGTGACTGGGACGCGTGGACGGCCGCGTACACCCAACCGTGGCTCATGCTCCGCGCGCTGTCGTGGGGCGAGCGGTCGAGCTGGATCACCTGGATTCTCGTTATCCTCATCTACCGCGCCGTGCCGCGGCGGGCCGGTGACTCCGCGGGGATCGGAATCCTGGCACGATCGCTCGAGCTGTTCAAAGTGCGGCGGCCACAGGGCTGACGCACGACACGCTCCTAGAACACCAGCTCCACCCCGAATCGCACCAGACGCGGCGGTCCGTACGCGAACACCGGCTGCACGAAATCGCGTGCCGCCGCGAGGTACAACGGCATCAGCTCCGCGGGCCCGTCGACGTAGCCGTTGTGGTCGAGATCCGCCCAATCCCGGTAGCGCGGCGATTCGTAGGGGATCGGCTCCGGGTGCGCGGTGTACGCGCCCTGTGCCATCGCCTGGAGCGTCGGCTGGGCGATCGTCGGCTCTCCCGTGTCCCGCCGCGCCGCGACGATGTTGCGACGGTCGAGCAGGTTCCGAACGTCGAGGTAGATGCCCCCGGAGCGGCCGAACAGTCTGAGCGGGCGCCGCAGCAGCACGTCTACCGTGGCTTGTGAGGGAAGCCGATCGCCGTTGGGCAGGCCGAGCAACGTGTCGCCGGTGGCGTTGGTGCGGCTGAACGGCAGGCCCGATCCGTAGCGGACGATCGCGGCCCCCTCCAGGCCCGCCAGCACCGTCTTGAGCGGCGCGCTGAGTGAGTCCGGAACGCGGGCCTGGAGGATCACCGTGAGGGTGTGGCGGCGGTCGTAGTCGAGCGGGAACTCCACACGGGCAGGGCTGATCGTGTCCCCGGTGAGCGTGTCGATGCGGATCCGCTTCAGCAGCTGATACGCGTTGGTGGCGGTGGCGGTGGCGAACTGCAGGGTGTACGCTGCCCGCACGCCCCACCAGTCGCGCAGCTCGCGCTCGAAGATCAGCTCGGCGCCCTTCACCGAGCCGAAGTCCGTGTTGCCGAAGATCGACGAATCGGGATCGACGCCCAGCGGCACCGACGCCACCAGTCCTTCCAAACGCTTGATGTACGCGTTGACACGGAGCGAAGTGCGGGGCGACGGCCGGCCACGCACCGAGAATTCGTACTGCCAGGCCCCTTCGAACCCGAGGTCCGGGTTGCCGCGGCGGAACCGGCCGGTGCGGGTGGTATCGTCGAACGCGGCGTCCACCAGGTACTGGAAGTCCGGCGCCTGGCTGAAGCGGCCCCAGCTCGCGACGACCGTGGCGCCGCGCAGCACCGTCGACACGGCGAAGCGCGGCGACACGTTGCGCCGCGGCCCCAGCCGCCCGCCCTGGATCCGGGCGCGGGGATCGAACTGGTCGTAGCGCACACCGAGCGTGAGGCCCAGGTCGCTCCAGCGCAGCTGCGACTCCGCGTACGCCGCCGCGCTGAGCGGCGAGAAATCGGACGCCACGGCGGGCGGCACCGTGTCGCCCACCGGCAGGAACCCGAGGGCGCGCGCGAACGTCTGCACCCGCTGGCGCACCACGGCCCCACCGAAGTAGAGATCCGCATCGGGCCCGAGCCCCCAGTCGGCATCGAGCTGGCCACGCAGCTCGCGAAACCGGTTCCAGGCGACCTCGCCGCGCGAGCCGTCGCCCAGGAAGAACGCCGGCACGCCCCACGGCGTGCGCTCGGAGAGATCGGGCGGCGTGAAGCCGGGAATCGCAGCCCGGGCCGCCGCGGTGTCCTGGGCGCGGGCGAGCGTCTCTCCTAGAATATGGAACGACCTGCCGGTGAAGGCGCCGAACCGGTAATCGACGGGATCGGCGAGCGTCCCCCGGACGAACTCGCGCGTGAAGTACCCGGCACGCGCATCGAGCAGCAGCGGCCGCTCGGTCGTCGGCCCGGCGACGTGCTGCCAGTGCGCGCTGGCGAGCGTGCCCGCGACTCGGTTGGCGGGAGCGAAGCGGTCATCGTACTTGAAGGTCTGATCGTACAACAGGCGCTGCTCCCAGGAGCGCAGGCCGAAGAAGCGCAGCGTCTCGCCGCTGCCAATCGGAACCGTGAGCTTGCCCGCGAGGTCGTAGGTCTCGCCGCTGTTGTGGGGCAGGACCCAGGGACGCGCGCTCCGCGGATCGCGCACGTCGGTTGGAGCGGGAGCGCTCACCGGGTCGGCGTCCAGCCGCCCCGTCGCGTCCACCACGGCGACGAGGCGGACGCGACGCCCCAGCGGCCCGTCGGCCTGCGCCACCACCCGGTCGAGACCGTAGTCCCAGCCGTCGGGGGCCGGACGGTCGGTCTCGTAGGCGGTCCGGCCACGCCAGCGATCCCCCCCGTCCTTGGTGACGACGTTGATCAGGCCCGACAGGGCCTGCCCGTAGCGCGCCGAGAAGCCGTTGGTGACGAGCGCCGCCTCCTCGAGGATGTCCGGCGGCACCCGCACGCCGAGCGGGCCGGTGGAGGCATCGAGCTGGTTCTTCATCCCCAGGCCGTCGAGAATGAATGCCTGCTCCCCCAGGCGACCGCCGCGGTAGCTCTGGCCCACGCTCCCCGCGGCGAGCGCGATCCCCTCGTCGACGCTCGATACGGGCAGCCGCCGCAGCTCCGCTCCCGAGAGCCGCTGCGTCGTGGCTGTGGCGAGCGGGTCGAGCACCACGTCGGGCCGCGCCTGCACGGTCACGGGGGACACGGCGACCGCCTGGGGCTCGAGCGCGAAGTCGACGGTGACGGCGGCGCCGGCCTGCACCAGCACGCTGTCACGCGCAGTCGGCTGGTAGCCGATCTGCGTGGCCCGCACCCGGTGCCAGCCGCTCCGTACCTCGCGGATGCGATACCCGCCCGTCGCATCGGTGACCGCGCCGCGCGGCCCGCTGTCGACCGTCACGAGCACGCCTTCGAGTGGTCGGCTGCTGACGGCATCGCGCACGCGCCCGGCGATCGCGCCGCCGGTCTGAGCCGCGAGCGGCGTCGCACACAGCAGCGCCCAGGGCACGAGCGCGGATCGGGTCGATCGCATGGCCCGTGTCAGGGAAGGTCGAACATCCAGAGATCCGCGACGTTGGCCACTGCCTCGGCCACCAGCCGGGTGGCGGAAGGCGCCAGGGCCGGGTGACGGAATGCGAGCGCATTCCCGGGGAGCACCGTCTCCGCGCCGCTCGCCAGGTCGACGAGCACCAACGGCCCGCCACGATCGCGCTGGATGGGGTACCCGAGCACGCTGTCGAATGCGAAGGACACGTCGCCCCCGACCAGGGCGATCAACCGCGCGCCGACGACCTGCACGTCCCGTGCGATACCGCTTCCGAAATCGTGCGCGACCGACACCGTCCCGGTGGAGAGTACGCGCCGGTAGACGCGGGAATCGCCGCCGAGCGTGTAGTAGATGACGTCAGCGCTCTCGCCTCGAGCCACCGCCGAGGCGAAGCGCGTGCCGGGCACAACCGCGAGCGATGTGGCGTCGCTGCTCAGGTCGAGCCGCACCACGTCGACGCCGGTGCGGAGGGTGTCGATCGGGCAGCCCTGGCAGGGGCGCTCGTAGCCGACCCGTTCCGCCAGGTATACGATCGTCGTGGCGTCCAGCCACCGCAGTTGCGACGCCGCGTCGTGGCGCACGGTGTCGGGTGCGACGTAAGGGAACGTCCGGAGCACCCGCGCCCCCGCCGTGCCGCCGAGCGTACCCAACACGACCGCCGTGTAGCCAGGCGCAATGTCGATGGTTTCGGAGCCCACCAGCAGGTACGCCAGTCGGCCGTCCACGCTGGGTGCAGGCTCGGTGAGGACATTGGTCGAATCGGCGGCGGCGGGGGTCTCGTCGCACAGCGTGCGCTCGAGGCGCCCGCCATCGGGTGGCAGCAGCCCGAGACAGCGATCGCGGTCGGGGCGGTCCAGGCGCTGGAACGAATAGAGCAGCCCGGAGCCGTCAGGCAGCCACACGGGCGCGCGGTCGTCGCCCAAGTTGAACGTAAGCCGGCGGGGCGAGCCGCCGGCGAAGGGTTGGCTCGACCCGGACTCCGGAGCGGCACAGGCGGAGCGCTGTGCCCGCAGCCCGCGAGGATGAGCGCGAGACCGACGACGGCATTCACAGGGCGCATGGGAGCGGTGGAATTGTACGCGGAAAGGGCGTGACAAGAAACCGGTCGCTCGGTATCGTTGCGGCGTGAGCCCGGAATTGCGCGTCCTCCGACCGGCGACGAGACGGCGCTCGACACGTTCCTCTACGCGCTCGAGCTGCGGCATCTGGCCGTCCCCCCGCCGCTCGCGGCCGGGCAGGTCCGCTGCCGCCACCCAGAGGACGCGGAGCTCGAGCTCATGGCCCAGTGGCGGATCGCCTTCACGGTCGAGGCGCTGGGCGCGACCGCCACCCCTGCGCTCGAGACGGCGTCCCGGGGGGAGGTGCGGCTGATCCACGAGCGCGCGGCAGACTGGCTGCTGCTCGACGGCGCGAGGCCCGTCGCGTATTCGGCGTTCAACGCCATGCTGCCCGAAATCGTGCAGATCGGCGGCGTGTGGACGCCGGCCCCCTTCAGAGGGCGTGGCTACGCGCGTGCCGTGGTCGCGGGTTCGCTGCTCGCGGCCCGCAACCAGGGCGTCGACCGGGCCGTGCTGTTCGCGGATCCGCTCAACCAGGCGGCTAAGCGAGCCTATCTGTCGCTCGGCTTTCGGATCGTCGGAGACTACGGGCTGGTGCTGCTGGACGCCCGCTGACCGGCTACACGACGGTCGACAGGTTGAGCATCGCGCGCCAGCCGCGGAACACCTCGCGATAGTCCTGGTGCGAGAACGCGACCGTGCGGCCCCCTGTCCGCGTCGCCCCGGGACAGAGCTCCGCCATGTCGGCGTGGATCGTCAGCGCGAACTCCACCTCGACGGTGAACGGCGGAGGCAGCACGAAGGGTGCGTGCGGCTGTTTGAGCGCCGCGGTGACGGCGTCGCGGATCATGCGGCAGGCGACCGCCGGCGCGACGCTTCGAGCCGCGTGGCGGCTCACCGCCTGCTTCACCACTACCGTCGCGACGTGCTCGCCCAGCAGCGCTCTCGCTTCCGCGGCGAGGCTCGAATCGCCGCTCACCAGGGCCACCGGCACTCCCGCGACGCCCGCGAGCGTGGCGTTGATGCCGAGCTCGCCGACGGCGTGGCCGTTCAGCCGCACCTCGTGGATGCGGTCGGCGTAGGTGTGATCGAGCACCGCGTAGCGCGTCCCCGCGCGGGCATGATAGCCGATGAACAGGGCCGCGTCGAAGCCCGCGTCGATTCCCTCGACCATGGAGCGCGGCTTCGGATCCCCCGAGAGGAGCTCGGCCGCCTGATGCAGCTCTTCGGCGAGCAGGTTGCGCATGAACCAGTGGCTGTCGTTCACCACGATCTTGCTCGCCCCGGCGGCGAGCGCACCCTCGATGGCGGCGTTCGCTTCCGCCGTCATGAGCCGCCGGAAACGGCCGTACTCGGCGGCGTGGGCCGGATTGGTCGGATCGGTCTGGGATTCGTGGACCACCCCCGCGATGCCTTCCATGTCGACGGAGATGTAGACACGCACGGCGGAGCCTCGGTTGGGACGGGGGAAGCCTAGCTACTTTGTATCGCAAAGTACTTGACAACAGTCGATCGTCCCGCTATACTGAGCGCCATGACGTCGCCGCGTCCCCTGCACGACCGCGCCCTCGACAATCTGCGCTACATCCGCCAGACGATGGAGCGCGCGGGGTCGTTCACGGCGGTGCCGGGGTGGGGCCAGATCGCGGTCGGGACCACCGCGCTCGCCGCGGCGCTCGTAGCGGCCCGCCAGCGCAGCCCCGAGCTGTGGCTCGCGACCTGGCTCGGCGCCGCGATCGTGGCGCTCGCCATCGGGGGCTGGACGATGGTGCGCAAGGCGTACGCGGTGGACGACCCGATTCTGTCGGGGCCGGGCCGGCGCTTTTGGCTGAGCTTCCTCACGCCGATGGCCGTGGGAGGCTTGCTGACCGTGGTGTTGTACCGCGCCGGCCTGTGGCATGCGCTGCCCGGCACGTGGCTGCTGCTGTACGGGACCGGGTTCGTAACGGGCGGCGCCTTCTCGGTGCGGGTGGTGCCGGTGATGGGGCTGTGCTTCATGATCGTCGGCGCCGCAGCGCTGCTCGGGCCCGCGGCCTGGGGAAACTGGTGCCTGGCGGCCGGATTCGGCGGCCTGCACATCGTGTTCGGCGGGATTATCGCACGGAGGTACGGTGGCTAAATCGGGAGCGGTACGGAAGCCGGACGCGGTGGCGGCGCCGCCGCGCGGGGAGCGGGCCCTGCGCGCGGCCGAGCTCGACCGCCTGATCCACGAGCGGGTGCGGCTCGGCATCGTGAGCGCGCTGGCTGTGAACGACGCGTTGACCTTCAACGAGCTGAAGGCGCTCCTCAAGACAACCGACGGCAACTTGAGCGTGCACGCCCGCAAGCTCGAGGAGGCGCAGTACATCACCTGCAGCAAGTCGTTCGCCGGCCGCATCCCGAAGACCGAGTACCGGCTGACGGCCGCGGGCCGCCGCGCCCTGGAGCGCTATCTCGATCACATGGAAGCCCTGATCCGCACGACGCGCCAGGGCTGAGCGAATTTTTTTTGAGGCAAAACTTTATGTCACAAAGTACTTCTCTCCACGTCGCCGTCATCATGGACGGCAACGGCCGCTGGGCCGCCCGCCGCGGCCTCCCCCGCGCCGCCGGCCACCGCGCCGGTGCCGACGCCGTCCGCCGGGTCGTCGAGGTGGCTCCCGACCAGGGCGTGACCGCCTTGACGCTGTTCGCCTTCTCCGCCGACAACTGGAAGCGCCCGCCGACCGAGGTCGCGGCGCTGATGCGCCTGTTCGCCCGCCATCTGCACACCGAGACCCCGCGGCTGGTCGAAAACGGCGTCCGGCTCGAGGTGGTCGGGCGGCGCGATCGCCTCCCCGCCCCGCTCGTCACCGCCATCCGCGCCGCGGAGCACGCCACCGCCCCCGGCACGCGGCTCCGGCTCCGCCTCGCCGTCGACTACTCGGCGCGCGCGGCGATCGCGGACCGCCACATCCTTCCGGACGTGGACCTGCTGATCCGCACGGGCGGGGAACAACGGCTCTCCGACTTTCTCCTGTGGGAATGCGCCTACGCGGAGCTGTACTTCACCGAGCTCATGTGGCCCGACTTCGCGGCGGCCGACCTGGCGGACGCGCTGCGCGCGTTCCACGCGCGCCAGCGGCGGTTCGGCGGGCTGCCGGAAGCGGCGGCCGGATGAGCGCGCTCACCGAGCGAACGAGGCTCGGCCTGGAGGTCTTGGCTACGGGCGTCGTCCTGGGGATCGCGGGCGACGCGCTGCTGCGCGCGACACCGTGGGGGCTGAACGCGTTCCTCTGTACTGTGGCGCTTGCGGCGGCGGCCGCGTGGCTGGTGTATCGGCGCCGGATCGCCGTCGGGCGCGACGCGCCTTGGCTCGCGATGGCCGCCGTGCTGCTGGGCTCGAACTTTACGATCCGCGACTCTGACGCGCTCCGCGCGCTCGATGCGATGGGCCTCGCGATCCTGCTCGCGCTGGCCGGTCTCAGCCTGCGCGGCGTCGCGCTGCGCGGCCGCGACGCCTGGGAGTACGTGCGTAGCGGAGTCGTCGCCGCCTTGAGCGCGTGGTTCGGCGTCTGGCCGCTCATGGCCCGAGACATCCGGTGGAGCGAGCTGCCGACCGGTGGCGCCCTCCGACACGCGCGCGGCGCGATCGGCGGCGCGCTGCTCGCCTTCCCGCTGCTGCTCGCGTTCGGCGGCCTGTTCGCCGCCGCCGACCCGGTATTCCGCAACGTGGTCGCGACCGCCCTGCACCTCGACTTCAGCGCCGTCGCGTCACACCTGGCGCTCACCGCACTCTGGACGGCCCTCACCGCCGGCTACTTCTGGGGCGCGCTGATCCGAAGAACGCCGCCTCCCGCGGCGGACGCTCAGGCGTTGTCTCTCGGGATCGTCCCGGTTGGCACCGCGCTGGGTCTCGTCAATCTGCTGTTTCTCGTCTTCGTCGTCATCCAGCTCCGTTACTTCTTCGGCGGCGCCGAGCTGGTGCAGAGCGCCACCGACCTGACGTACGCCGAATACGCGCGGCGGGGGTTCTTCGAGCTCGTCGCCGCCAGCGGCCTGGTGCTCCCCATCCTGCTCGGCGCGGACTGGCTGCTGCGCGACGCGTCGCGCGAGCACCAGCGCACGTTGCGCCAGCTGTCGGGGCTGCTGCTCGCCCTGCTGGGCGTCGTCATGGCGTCCGCGCTCCAGCGGATGCGGCTCTACGTCGCGGAGTTCGGACTGTCGGAGACCCGCCTCTACGCCACCGCCTTCATGATCTACCTGGCAGGGGCGTTCGCATGGTTCGCGTTGACCGTGCTGCGCGGGCACTGGCGCCGCTTCGCCTTCGGCGCACTCGTCCAGGGATTCGCGGTGCTCGCCGGGCTGCACCTGCTCAATCCCGACGCCCTCATCGTCCGCACCAATCTCGCCCGCACCGCGGCGCACCGCTCCTTCGATGCCGCATACGCTGCCTCGCTGGGCGCCGACGCCGTGCCCGACCTGCTTACGGCCCTCCTGCGCCTCGAGGACCCAGAGCAGTGTCGGGCGGCACGGCGGCTGCTGTCACGCTGGACGCCGGGAGGCGCGCGCGCCGTCGAGGACGGCTGGCGGAACTGGAACCTGGCCCGCGCCCGGGCCAGGCGCGCGGTGGGTGAGCAGGCAGCGAGCCTCAGGGCGCTCACCTGCAAGGAGTCAGCGCGATGATCATCGACAGCCTGAACCCCTCACCGCTTCGTTTCACAGGAAGACGACGTTCCGCCTGAGCGTGTAGATTACCGGCGCATGGGCCTGACGATCGTCCAGGTCGACGCCTTCACGAGCACGCCGTTCGCCGGCAATCCCGCGGCGGTGTGCGTGCTGCCGGCTCCGCGCGACGAGCGCTGGATGCAAGACGTCGCCCGCGAGATGAATCTCTCCGAAACGGCGTTTCTGCTCCCCGAAAACACCGGCTACCGGCTGCGCTGGTTCACCCCCGCCGCCGAGGTGGCGCTGTGCGGTCACGCCACGCTGGCCAGCGCGCACGTCTTGTGGGAAGACGGGCACCTCGCCGCCGGGGCGCCGGCCCGCTTCCATACCCAGAGCGGCCTGCTCACCGGCGAGCGGCGGGGCAACTGGATCGAGCTCGATTTCCCCGCCACCCGAGCCGCCCCCGGCCCGCTCCCCCCTGGGCTCGCTGAGGCGCTCGGCGTGACCCCGCGCTGGAGCGGTCGCAGCAAGTTCGACTACCTGCTCGAGCTCGACTCGGAGGCGAGCGTGCGCGCACTCGAGCCCGACTTCGCCGCATTGAAACGGGTGGAGGCGCGCGGCGTCATCGTGACGAGCCGGGCGGAGATGCCGGGCTTCGATTTCGTCTCGCGCTTCTTCGCACCGCGCGTCGGTGTCGACGAGGACCCCGTCACGGGATCCGCCCACTGCGCGCTCACGCCGTTCTGGAGCGAGCGCCTGCAGCGGTCCGACATGACGGCGTTCCAGGCGTCGCCCCGCGGCGGCGTCCTCCGGGTGCGCCTGGCGGGCGATCGGGTCGGGCTCGGCGGGCAGGCGGTGACCGTGTTGCGCGGCGAGCTGGTGTGACCGCCGCGGACCCGTCCGCGCCGCCCAGCTCTCGCGCCCCACGTCTCGCCGGTTACCTCTTCGCGCTCGCGGCGGGCGCAACGTGGGGCACGACCGGCCCCCTGTCCACCGGCCTGTACCGGCTCATGCCGGCGACGAGCATCGGCTTCTGGCGCGTGCTCCTGGGCACCGCCTGCCTCGCGCTCTGGGGTCTCTTGTGGCGGCGCTCGCTCTTCCGGGCGGACGCGCGTGGCTGGCTGCTGGTCGGCGCGGGCGGTGGATTACTCGTCGCGCTGTTCGAGGTCGCCTACCAGTTCGCCATCGCAGGAGCGGGCGTGGCCGGCGCCGCCGCGTTGCTGTACACCGCGCCCGTGATCGTCGCCGTCCTGGCCCGCGTGCTCCTGAAGGAAGCGCTCACCGTCACGCGGGTGCTGCTGGCGCTGCTCGTGATGGCGGGCGTCGCGCTCACCGTCACGGGCGGCAGCAACGCTGGGGCGGAGGCCGCCCGGCTGGGGATCGGTGCGGGCATCGCGGGCGGCCTCGTGTCCGCACTGAGTTACGCCGGCACCACCCTGCTCGCGCGGTTCGCGGTGCCGCGCTACGGCGCGGTCCGCGTGCTGTTCCTCGAGGCGCTGGGGGGCATCGTCATCCTGGGCATCGTGCTGCCGCTGGCGGGCCACCCCCCGACGCCGCCGCCTTCGGCCGCCGCCTGGCGCGGCGTGGCAGGCCTGACCGCGGGGGCGGTGCTCGCCGCGAATCTCCTGTTCTTCGCGGCGGTCCGGCGGATCGAGGCCGCGCCGGCCGCCGTCGCCGCGACGATCGAGCCGGTCGTCGGCACCCTGCTCGCCCTGTTACTCTTCAATCAACGGCTCAGCGGGCTCGGGTGGCTCGGGCTGTCGCTGGTCGTGGGCGGAGTCGCCGCCGGCTACCTCCAGGAAGCGAAAGGGGAAGATCACTGATGCTGACCGCGGTCCTCGTCGTCGTCGCCCTGCAGCAGCCGGCCCCCGTTCCAGCCGCCCCGCCCCCGCTTCCGCCACAGGTAGGCGACACGTCCCCGTTTCGCCGGCTCGCGCTGCCGACGCCGACCCTGCTGCGCGAGGGCTCGGGCCGGCCGGGGCCGCGCTACTGGCAGCAGCGCGCCGATTACACGATCCGCGCGTCGCTCGATACCGCCACTCACACGATCACGGGCAGCGAGACCATCCGCTACGCCAACAACTCCCCCGACACGCTGACGTACCTCTGGCTGCAGCTCGACCAAAACATCTACCGGGCGGCGAGCCGGGGCGCGGCGATCAATCCGACCGACGCCCGCTTCGCGGGTCGCGGGTTCGAGGGCGGCTACACGATTCAATACGTCCGGGCGGTGCAGCGCTTCGGCAAGGCGTCGGGTAGGGCGCCGCTCGCGACCACCGTGAACGGCACGGTCATGCGGGCGGAGCCGTACTCGTTCGAAGTCCCCGAGCACGGCTCGGACCGGATGGGCCGCGAGCAGTTCCCCGGCGGGTGGCTGTACGAGATCGCCCAATGGTATCCGCGGCTCGCGGTGTACGACGACGTGCGCGGCTGGAACACCGAGCAATATCTCGGCCAGGGCGAGTTCTACCTCGATTACGGCGACTTCGACGTCGCCATTACGGTGCCGCGCAGCTTTGTGGTCGCGGCGACCGGGACGCTGCTCAACCCGCTCGAGGTGCTGACCGGCCCGCAACGCGCCCGGCTCGCCCAGGCGGCGAAGTCGGACACGACGGTCGCGGTGATCGCAAAGACCGAAGTGGGGCAGGCGTTCACGCGGCCGGCCGGTGCCGGGCCGACCCTCACCTGGCGTTACAGCGCCAAGAACGTGCGGGACGTGGCCTGGGCGGCCGCGCCCAACTTCATCTGGGACGCGAGCGGCTACGCCGGCGTGTTGATCCAGTCGTTGTATCCTCCCGAGGCGAACGCCGGGTGGGCGCGCTCCACTGAGTACGCCCGCCATTCGATCAAGCACTACTCCGAGAAGTGGTTCCGTTACCCCTACCCGACCGCGATCAACGTCGCCGGGCCGGTGGGCGGGATGGAATACCCCATGATCGTCTTCTGCGGGCACCGCGCGGGCGACCGCAACCTGTTCGGCGTCACCACTCACGAGCTCGGCCACCAGTGGTTCCCGATGATCGTGGGATCGAACGAGCGGCTGTACGCCTGGATGGACGAGGGGTTCAACAGCTTCATGAACATCTACTCCGGGCTGGCGTTCTACCACGACTCCGTACCGCTGGGCCGCGGGCCGGCGGCGGGATGGGCCCGGTTCGCCGCCACCGGCCGGGATCAGCCGCCGATTCTCGCCGCTGACCGCGTGACCCCGGCGCTGCTCGGGTCCGTCGAGTACGGCAAGCCGGCCGCCGGCCTCTACCTGTTGCGCCAGCAGCTGCTCGACGACACCACGCGGTTCGACGCGGCGTTCCGCGGGTACATCCGCCGCTGGGCCTACAGGCACCCGACTCCGGCCGACTTCTTCCGCTCGATGGAGGATGCGCTGGGCGAAGACCTATCGTGGTTCTGGCGCGGCTGGTTCTACCGCACCGACGTCGTGGATCTCGCGCTCGACTCGGTGCGGGTGCGGCAGGACTCGAGTGGACCGATCACCCGGATCTTCCTGGCCAGCCCGGGCGGGTTGCCGATGCCGGTCGACATGCGGATCACGCTCGCCAACGGCAGCGCCGAGACCGTTCGGCTCCCGGTCGAGATCTGGCTGCTCGGGAATCATTACCTGTACGAGCGGAAGTTTGCGGCGGACGTCGTCAAGGTCGAAATAGATCCAGGGCAAAATTTCCCGGATGTCCGGCGGGAAAACAACGTATGGACGAAATCGTGACTAGCGCGCTCCCGTCGCGGTCGCCCCCGGCTTCAGGTATTGGTCGAGCCAATCGAGCACCGTGTTCCACCACAGGCGCCGGTTGCGGGGCTTCAGCACCCAGTGGCCCTCGTCCGGGAAGTACAGGAACTTCGCCGGCACGCCTCTGACCTTGAGCGCGGTGAACGCCTGGTAGCCCTCCGACAGGTCCACCCGGTAATCGAGCTGTGAGTGGACGATCAGCATCGGGGTCTTCCAGTTCTGCACAAAGTTGAGCGGCGACCACTTCTCGTACAGCGCCCGGTTGGCGTACGGCGTTCCGCCGAACTCCCAGTCCACGAACCACAGCTCCTCGGTGGTGCCGGCCATACTCACGGGATCGAACACCCCGTCGTGGTCGACCAGCACCTTGAAGCGGTCGGTATGGCCGGCGAGCCAGTAGATCATGTAGCCGCCGTACGACGCGCCCGCCGCGCCCATGCGGGTCGAATCGACGTAGGGGAGTCGCGCCACGACGTCGAGGCCCTTCATCACGTCTTCGAACGGGTAATCGCCCCAGTGCTGGGAGATCGCGTCGGTGAACTTCTGCCCGTAGCCGGTCGAGCCGTGGAAGTTGACGGCAGCGACGACGTAGCCGCGGGCGGCGAACATCTGGTAGTTCCAGCGTGCGTGCCAATTGTCGTCCCAGGCGCCTTGCGGCCCGCCGTGCACCAGGTAGACGACGGGATAGCGCCGGGCGGGGTCGAACCCCGGCGGCTTCAAGATCCAGCCGAACACCGAATCCCCCAGCGCGCCCACGAAGCCGTATGGCTCGAGCGGCTTGAGATCGAGCGCCGCTAGACTCGAGTCGGTGTGATGCGTGAGCTGCCGCTCCGAGACCCACACTTCTGCCGGCTGCGTGTTGCTCTGATGGAGGTACACGACGGTCTTCCCGTCGGGCGCGAGGCTCGGATTGGTGTTCAGCCCCGAGTTGCCAACCACGACGGAACGACGGAATGACGGAACGTCAATGCGGTACAGATTGTCCCGCCCCCGCTCCTCGACGACGGCGTACACGCACCTCGAATCAGGACACCACGTGTAGGAGCCTACGGAGAGGGTCCATCCCCGGGTCGCCTCGACGACGTTGCCACTTTCAGTCTTTCCATCCTTCCGCCCGACGAGCAGCAACCGCACCCGGTCTGCCTCGAACCCGGGGCGCTCCATCGACAGGTACCCGAGCCAGCGCCCGTCCGGCGAGTAGCGCGGCGTGTGCTCGGCGCCCCGCGCCGTCGTCAGGGCCCGTGTGCCGGACCCGTCCGGGTTCGCCAGGTAGATGTCGACGTTGGTGTTGTCCGCCACGGACGAGTCACCGTGCATGGCGAACGCGATCTCCCGGCCGTCGGGAGCCACCGCCACGTCCCCGTCTCCGCTCGTCGCGATGGTGGGCACGTCGTGGTCGATCGTGGTGATGTCCTTGGCGTTCCCAGCCAGGGTCACGAGAAACAGGTGCTGCCGCTTCCCCGCGCGCCAATCGTCCCAGTGGCGCCAAAGGAGATCGGTCCAGATCCGCGCGTCGGTCGGGTAGTCGCCGTTGCGGCGGTCGATCTCCTGGTCGGCGGGCCACTTGACGTCGCTGGTCACGATCAGTCCCGTGCCGTCCGGGAGCCAGAGCGGATCGGACGTGCCATCCGCCAGATTCGTCACGCGCCGCGCTTCCCCGCCCGCGATCGGCAGCACCCAGAGCTGGGGACCGTTCTGTCGGGTGGAGACGAATGCGAGCGTCGTGCCGTCGGGGGACCAGCGCGGCTGCCGGTCGGAGCCCGGGCCCTCCGTAAGCCGGCGGGTCTGCCCGGTCCCGAGCTCCGCGAGCCAGATACGGCCCGTCCCGCGATTGTCCTTGAGCGAGTATTCCGTCAGGGTGTAGGCGACCCATTTGCCGTTAGGGGAAAGCTGCGGATCGCCCACGGCCTTCATCGCAATGAAGTCGTCAAACGTGAGGGCGCGCTTCTGGGCGGCAAGGCCGGGAAACGGGGCAAGGGAAAGGGGAACCGTGAGCGTCAGGATCGTGACCAGGCGTTTCATGCTAGTAGTCCGGATGGGTGAGGATGGCCTTCACGAGGTCGTCGAACACACGCGACTCGGGGCTCACGGCGCCGCTCGCATCGGTGTGGACGTTCCAGGCGCACAGCTCGTTCAGCGCCGTCGCCTCTTCGTAGGTGAGGTGCAGCACGTAGCCGCCCCCGTCGGCCGCGCGCTTGGCACCGGTCAGGACGTTCTTCAAGACATCGGGGAGGTGCCGCGCGCCCCGCACGGCGTCGAATTGCTCGCGGGTGACTGCGAGATCCATGACTCCCTTGCTTTGGCGGACCGGGAGCGAAATCTTGTCCGATCACCTTCCGCCCGCAAGGAACCGCGATGCCGCGCACCGAGTTCATCGCCACGGCGTTCCACGTCCCGGAGCGCGTCGTCACCAACGACGATCTGGCGCAGTTGATGGACACATCCGACGAATGGATCGTGCAGCGCAGCGGCATCAAGACCCGCTACTGGGTCTCGGAAGGCGAGACCGGCGCGAGTCTCGCGACCCAGGCCGCGCGCAAGGCGCTCGCGAAGGCGGGCATGCGGCCCGGCGAGCTGGACTGCATCGTGTACTGCACCTGCACCCCCGACCACTTCGAGCCCGGCAACGGCGTGTTCCTCGAGCGCGAGCTCGGCCTCACCGACATCCCCGCCATCGACGTGCGCAACCAGTGCTCTGGGTTCATCTACGGCCTCTCCGTCGCCGACGCCTGGATCCGCACCGGCCAGTACCGCCGCATCCTGTTGGTGGGCGCCGAAGTGCACTCCCGGGGCCTCGACCGCACGACCCAGGGCCGGGACACGGCCGTGCTGTTCGGCGACGGCGCGGGCGTCGCCATCCTCGGTCCCACCGACGACCCCGCTCGCGGCGTGCTGTCCACGCACCTGTTCGCCGACGGGCGCCACGCCGAAGACCTGTGGGTCGACGCCCCCGGCCTGGCGCACGACCCGTACATCAGTGAGGAGTTGATCCGCCAGGGGAAGCACCGCGCCGTGATGGACGGGCGCGAGGTGTTCAAGTCCGCGGCGGTGCTGATGCCGCAGTCCGTCGCCGCGGCGCTCGCCGCGCACGGCCTCGAGCCGGCGGACATCACGCTGCTCGTCCCCCATCAGGCGAACTTGCGGATCATCGAGATGGTGCAGAAGGCGATCGGTCTGCGGGACGATCAGGTCTACACGAACATTCAGAAGTACGGCAACACCACCGCCGCGTCGATCCCGATCGCGCTCGACGAAGCGCTGTGCGCCGGGCGCCTGGCGCGCGGGGATCTGCTCGTCCTCACCGCCTTCGGATCGGGATTCACCTGGGCCAGCGCCGCGGTGCGCTGGTAGCGCGTCAGCCGCGCGCTTCCGCCTTCAGCTCCTTGAGCTCCCGCGCCGCCGCGTCTCCGTGCGGCGTGCCCCGATACCGCTCTGCAAACCGCGCCAGCTCCACCGTGAGCCGGTCGCGGCGGCCGGTCCGCCGGTAGAGATCGATCAACGCGTTCGTCGCGGCGAACTGCCGCCGCGGGTCCGTGCTGCCGCGTCGCGCCTCGAGGTATTGCTGCTCCGCGCCCCCGGGGTCCCCGAGGTAGCGCTCGCACAGCTCCGCCAGCCGGAGCCGCGCGTCGCAGTCGGCGGGATCGACCCGCAGGTGATCGCGGAAGTACTCGGCCGCTTCGGCATACTTCCCCTGCGCGATCAGCACGTCCTGGTTGGGATAGGACGGCGGGGGCGGGATGTCGCCCGCGGCGGTCAACGTGTTCGCCAGCAGCGTCGCGGTGCCGCCGATGCTGCGGCAAATCAGCGCGATGCCGGCCAGCGTGATGGGGACGTTTGCCACGACCAGCACGACGAACACGCCGGTCGAGATCGCGCCTTCCACGAGCAGCTTGGTCCACAGGGCGGTGAGGATGAGAAAGCACGCGGGTCCGAAGTAAAGCCCGACGCGCATCAGCAGCAGGCTGTCGACGAGATCGGAGTCCTTCATGCGTCTTCCCCCGCTACTTCACCTCCTGCCCCCACAGGTCCCGGTACACGATGGGGCCCTCGCTCAAGGCCTTGATCCCCGCTTCGATCTGGCTCTTGTCCCCCACAACGACGATGTCGAAGTGGTCGGGGTCGATATGCTGCCGCGCGACGCGCTGCACGTCGGCGGCCGTCACGGCGTTGATGCGCTCGGCGTAATGCGCGAAGTAGTCGAGCGGCAAGCCGTATACGAGCAGCTCCCGGAACCGTGCCGCCGCGGCGCCCGTCGTCTCGAAGTCCGCCGGCAGGCCGAGCGTGATGTACGCCTTCGCCTTGGCGAGCTCGGGGTCGGGCACGGGCTCGTCCCGGATGCGCCGCAGCTCCTTCAGGAACTCGATCAGCGAGCTGTCGGTCTTGGCGGTCACGACCGACGCGCTGGCCACGAACGGGCCCGCCAGCCGCCCCGCCGAGAACTGCGAGAACGCGCCGTAGGTGTAGCCGTGGGTCTCACGCAGGTTCTGGTTGAGTCGCGACGTGAAGGCGCCACCGAGGATGGTGTTCAGCACCTGGAGCGCGAAGTAATCGGGCGTGGCGCGCGCCACCCCGACGTGCCCGATCCGGATCACCGACTGCGCCGCGCCCGGCTTGTCGACCAGGTACACCGTGCGCGCCACCGGCGCCGGTGCCGCCGCTTCCGGCAGCGGCGCTACCGCGCCGCGCTCCCACCCGCCGAAGCGCGCGGTGAGAAGGCGCCGTGCCTCGGCCAGCGTCACGTCGCCCGTGACGAGGATGCGGGCGGCGTTGGGCCGGTAGGCCGCTCCGTAGAACTCCGCCACGCGGTCGCGTCTGAGCGACGCCGTGGACGCCTCCGTGCCGTTCAATGGGCGCCCGTACGGATGGGAGCGGCCGTACACGATCGCCGGAAAGGCAATCCCGGCGATCGCCACGGGATTGTCGGCCAGCTGCACGATCTGCGCGCGCCGGAGCTCGCGTTGCCGCGTGACTTCCGAGTCGGCGAACGTCGGCCGCAGCACGACGTCCGCCAGCAGGTCGAGGGCCGGCTCGAGGCGCCGTTTCGGGACGTGCAGCGATACCGTCGCCGCGTCGTAGCTCGCGGCGGTGTTGAGCTGCGCCCCCAGGAACGCCGCCTCGTCCGCGATTTCCAGCGGCCCACGCCGCCCGGCCCCCTGCTGCAGCATGGTCGCCGTGAAGGTCGCGAGGCCGGGGAGATCCGCAGGGTCGCGCGCCGCCCCCGCGTCGAGCACGATCTGGATGTCCACCACCGGCACCTTGTGCATCTCGACCACGGCGAGCTCGAGCCCGCCGGGCAGGGTGGCCGTCTGCACCGCCGGGAGCTTGAGCGCGGGCGGCGGGGGAAGCACCGGCGGCTTGGTGCGGTCGAGCTGGGCGGATAGGCGGCTCGACGGGTAGACCGATAGAACGAACATGCAGCCTAAGGCCGCCGCTGCCAGCCGCGCGCCACGGCAACCATCCGTCCATCCGCCCATCCGCCTATCCGGCTTCATTGTTTCACCCCGAGCTCCGGCTTCCCCTGCGGCACCACGCTCAGCACCACGCGATGGGCGTCGGCCAGGTAGCGCCGCGCCGCCTGCTGCACCTCCGCCGCCGTCACCTTGCGGTAGCGGTCCAGGTCCTTCTCGAAATAGTCGGGCGTACCGACGAAGTAGTTGTAGAAGTTCAACTGGTCGGCCTTGCCGCCGAAGCCTCCCACCCGCTCCATGCGGGAGAGAAACTGAGCCTCGAAGCTGTTCTGCGCCCGCTCGACCTCGCGCGGCGTCGGCCCCGCCTGGGCGATCTTGCGGACCTCCTCGTCGATCACGCGCTCGAGCTCGGTGAGGTCGTGCCCCAGCCGGGCGGTGGCCCATAGCTCGAACTTCCCGTCGATCCGGCCGCCGTCCTGGAACGCCACCACGTCCGTGGCGATCTGCAGCTCGTACACGAGCCGCTTGTAGAGCCGTGACGACCGCCCGCCCGCCAGCACGTTCGCCAGCACGTCGAGCATGGCGTCGCCATCCGCGAACGCCTTCACGGTGTGCCACGCGTCGTACACGCGCGGCACCTGGACGCGGTCCTCGATCGTGGCATACACGTCCGCGCCGAGCTGCACGGCCGGGGGCTCGGGGCGCGTCACCGCGGGGCCGCGCGGTATGTCGCCGAAGTAGCGCTCCACGAGCTGCCGCGTGGCGCGCGGCGTGATGTCCCCGGCGATCGCGAGGGTCGCGTTGTTGGGGGTGTAATAGGTGCGGAAGAATCCGCGCACGTCGTCGAGCGTGGCCGCGGACAGATCGGCCATCGAGCCGATGACCGGCCAGTGATACGGATGGTCCGGTGGATAGAGCCGCTGCAGGATGTTCTCCTCCGCGAGCCCGTAGGGACGATTCTCGTAGCTCTGACGCCGCTCGTTCTGTACGACCCCGCGCTGCAGGTCGACTTTGTCCGCGGTGATCTCGGGGAGCAGGAACCCCATGCGGTCGGAGTCGAGCCACAAGGGCAACGGTAGGGCGTTGCCCGGCGCGTCCTCGTAATAGTTGGTGCGGTCTTCCGTGGTCGAGCCGTTGTTGTCGCCCCCTGCGGCCTCGAGCAGGCGGTCGAACTCGCCGGTGGGCACATGCTGCGAGCCCATGAACATGATGTGCTCGAACAGGTGGGCGAACCCGGTGCGCCCCGGCTTCTCGTCCGACGAGCCGACGTGATACCACACGTTCACCGATACCAGCGGCACCGAATGGTCCTCGTGCAGCAGCACCTGCAGACCGTTGGGGAGGGTGAAGCTTTGATACGGCACGTGGAGCGCTTGCGCGGATAGACGGATAGACGGATAGACGGATAGCAGTCCGCAGCAGGCCGCTCCCAGGGTAGCGATCTTTCGCATCATTACTCCTGTGATTCGCGTTTCAAACGAACGGTTGCATGCACGGCCCATCCGGAAGATTTGCACTCGAAACAGCGACGCCGCAACTTGCGTACGGCATCACCACAAGGAGCGACGATGATCGGACTGCTGATTGGCGCCGCCGCGCTGGGCGGGGGCTTCGTGACCACGCGGAACTTCGTGCGGCGCCGGCTGCGGTTCGTCGATGCCGCTCAGAAACCGGCGGTACCCCTCCTGGTCGGACTCGCGGCTACCGCCGTCGCGCTGCCCATCGCGCTGCTGCCGGTCGTGACCGTCGGGACCGCGGTGGCGTTCGGCGTCGGCGTGGCGGGCGGCTTCGCGGCCGGCCGGAAGAACGGCGCCGGCGGCAGCTAGACGACCCGCAGCTCCTGCAGGTCCCCCATCGCTTCCGGCCGGCCCGCCGCGGTGCGCAAGGCGCGCACTGCGTCCTTCGCGAAGGTCTTGCCCGCCCCCTTTTCCACCTCTTCCAGGGCGCTCCACTTGGGGAACGCGGCCCGCACCGGCGTCGCCATTTGCAGCGTCTCGAACGCGTCGGCGACGGCGAGGATCTTCACGGTGATGGGCAGGGGCAGGGCCTCGATGTCCCAGTCCTCACCCACGATCTCGTAGTAATGCCCGTACTCACCGATGATCTCGGCGGCGCCGCGCATCCAGCGCGCCACCGCCACGGTGGAGTCCGTCACCGAGCGCGACAGCAGCCGCAGCAGCCGCTGGTCCCGCGTGCCCACCTCGTGCAGCAGCGCCGCGACCCGCAGGTTTTCGACGTCCTCCTCGGGGAGGTCGAGCTCCCGTCCGATCGCGACTGCCACGTCCGCCACACGGTTCGAGTGGCCCTGCTGGTTCCGCTCGGTGGACTCGATGTGGTAGGTCAGGAGCTCGAGCGTCGCGAGGTAGGCGTTCTTCACGTCCCCGAGGCGGGCCTCCCGCTGCTCGGCGAGCGTGCCCACCACGTAGCCCGTGAGGATCAGGAACCCCGCCCACGGTACGAGCGCGAGCAACGCGTCACCGTAGAACCCGGGCAGCATGTCGAGTCCCTGCACGTACTGGTAGAACAACACCAGCACGACGACGAATAACCCCGCCAGCACCGCGAAGCGGCGCCCGCCGTAGAATCCCGCGAGGATCAGCGGCAGATAGTAGAAGCTCAAGAACGCGAACTTCTGCTCGACGAGGGCGTGGATCGCCACGATCGCGAACACGAGGAGCAGCACGAAGATCCGCTCGAAGTTGCGGAAGAAGAACAGCTTGGCACGCTCCACCAAGCGCGGCTGGGCCATGAGGACACCCCTCTAGTGTACGGGCGGGCGCGGCACCAAAGTGGCGAGGGCGGTCCCCCCGCGCAATAGTGTGAGCTTGCGGACCCTCAGGTTTTGAGCATCCCGCGCACGTTTTGCGGGTTGAAGGCGACGATCTCGGCCCGCGCCACCCCGGCCCGCACGTAGGGATCTTCCGCGACCACTGCCTCGAGCGCCGCGCGATCCGGGGCCCGCGCGATCAGCACGCCACCCGTGGCGGGGTCGCGCCGCGCCCAGGCGTGGAACACCCCGCGCGCGGCGTACGTCTCGAGGTGCCGCACGTGGTCGGCCCGCACCGCGTCCACGCGGTCGAGCGGCGCGGTGTAGTGGATCAGCACGACGAACAACATCGCTTCCTCGAAGCCGGAGCAGGTGAGCACCGGGAGCACCGGGTAGCGCTGGAACCGCGCATCGGTGTCGGCGCGGGTGCATCGAAAGAAAATCGAGCCCCGCTGGTTGCCGGCCGGCCGCATCCAGCGGCAGGTGAAGCACAGGCCGACGGCGATCGCATCGCCCATGGGACGGAAGTTACCATCCCGGCACGCACGTTCGGGCCCGCCGCTCTGGCATTTTCGCCCGCCGGTTCCCCATCTTGGTAGCCATGACCGGCCAGGCCACGCCACCCGAGCTGCCGCCGGGCCTGCTCGAGGAGTATCTGGCGGGGATGCGCACCGAGCTGGCGGCGCTCGCCACGATCGCCGAGCGCCTCGCTGCCGCCAAGAGCGATCGCGCGACGATCGAGGCACTGCGCCGAGCCGCCCACAAGATCCACGGCTCGGCCGGCTCGTTCGGATTCATGGAAGCGTCGCGGCTGGCAGCCGGTATGGAAGCCACGGCCAAGGACTGGGCCGACTGGCCCGGCAATCCCGAAGTGGAGCGAGCCTCGCTGGCCCGGTGGTTCGTGGCACGGCTCGCCGAGCTGCTCGGCCTTGCCGTTCCCCGCGCTCCGGCGGCGGTACGCCCGCCAGCCATATCGCCCCTGCCACGGGTCGGCTCGACCCCGACCGCCCCGACCCCCCCGATCCGTCCGACCCCCGTGGCCCCCGCGGCCCCGGCCCCCCCGGCCCCCCCGGCCCCCCGGGCGAAACCCGCACCGCCTCCTGCCCAGTCGAGTCCGCCGGTCGCGGCGCCCCAGGCGCCCGAGGTGATCTACGTGGAGGACGATGCGGCGCTGGCGGAGCTGCTGGAATACGGGCTCGGGGCCCACGGGTACCGCTTCGCCGCGTACCGCAACGGGCGGGAAGCGCTGGGCGCGCTCCTGGCCCTGGACGTGGAGGGTACACACCCGCTGCTGCTGCTCGATGTCGACCTCCCGGCGCTCGACGGCTACTCGATCTTCGCCGCGCTGCAGCGCGAGCGTCCCGGCACCTACCGCGTCGTGTTCACCACCGTGCACGGAACGGAGGAGGAGCAGCTGCGCGGTCTCGAAGCGGGGGCGCTCGACTACCTGGTGAAGCCGATCAGCCTGCGGGTGGCGCTCGAGAAGATCAAGCGCTGGGTGGGGAGGTGACGAGCCGTCAGTTCCTGGTCATCGTCGCCGCGGTTCAGGGCGTGCTGCTCATCGCCCTGGTCATCCTCATCATCTTGAATCGCTGGATCCGGCTGCGCCGGGGCGCGAAGCTGCATCCCCGCCGGGTCGCGCTCGACGGCGTGATGCAGCGCTGGACGCTGGGCCAGGCCGGCGCTGCCGACGTCCTCCGAGCGCTGGCGCAGCTGCCCGTTCCGCTCGCCATCGACGCCCTCGTCACGTGGTCCGCTCGCGTAGCGGGTGAGCGGTGGCAGGCGTTGTCGCAGGCGCTCGAGCACCAGTGGTGGACCCGTGTGGTGCGCTCGAACTGCCGCTCGGCGCGCTGGTGGAAACGGCTCGAGTGCGCGCGCTTCCTCTCGGTGGCGGCGACGTCGCACGACCTCGGTCGCGTGCTGCGGCTGCTGCGCGACCACCATCCTGCCGTGCAGATCGCCGCGGCCACGACGCTCGAGCGGCTGGCCAGTCCGGTGCTCGTGACCGCGGCGCTGGATCAGTTGCCCTTCCTGGGCCCCACGGTGCAGGCGTACTACGCCAGCGTGCTCAAGCGCGCGCGGCCCGCCGTGCTGCGGCACTTGCAGCAGCTGTTCCGGCGCCTCGACGACCCCAGACTCCCCCGCATCGTCGAGTTCGCAGGGCGGTTGCAGGAGCCGGTCTTGCGCGAGCCGTTCACGACCCTCGCGACGCACCCCGACCCGGAGGTTCGGAGCCAGGTCGCCCGCGCGCTCGGCCGGTTCCCGCACGCCGAGTCGGTCGCCGCCCTCGCCTTCCTCGTCCAGGACGAAGCCTGGCCGATCCGTGCGCAGGCGACGCGCTCGCTCGGCATGATCGCGGACCCGACCTCGCTGCCGCTGGTGCGCGACGCGCTGCGCGACGTCGAATGGTGGGTGCGCCTGCGCGCCGGCCTCGCCCTCACGCGGTTCGGCACCGCCGGGCGCAATGTGCTGCTCGAGGCGGAAGTGGGCGCGCACGCCGAGGCGCGCGACATGGCGCGCCTCGTCCTCGGCCTCTCGCCGCAGGCGCTGGCGGAGTACGCCGCGTGACCCACGTCATCCAGGCGACGGATCTCGTCATCCTCGCGTACTTTCTCGGGCTCAACTCGTTCTACGCGCTGCTGCTCGTGCTCTCGATCCCGGAGATCTGGGAGCAGACGCGGCTGGCCGAGGACGAGGACTTCCAGCGCCTGATGCAGAGCGACGCACTCCCGCCCATCACGATCCTGGTCCCAGCCCACAACGAGAGCGCGACGATCGAGACCAGCGTGACCGCGATCCTCACGCTCGAGTACCGCAGCTTCGAGGTCGTAGTGGTCAACGACGGATCCAAGGACGACACGCTGGAGCGGCTCCGCCACGCGTTCGAGCTGTACGAGGTGCCGCGCACGTATCCGGAGGGGATCGCGACGAAGCGAGTGCGCGCCGTGTACCGCTCCCGCACCCGGACGCGGCTGCTCGTCATCGACAAGGAGAACGGCGGCAAGGCCGACTCACTCAACGCCGCCATCAACGCGAGCCGCTTCCCGCTCGTCATCGCCGTGGATGCGGACACCCTGATCGAGCCCGACGCACTGCTGCGCCTCACCCGGCCGTTCCTGCTCAGCAGCAGGATCGCCGCCGTGGGAGGCACGGTCCGGGTCGCGAACGGCTGCACCGTGGGGGACGGTCGCGTGAGCGACGCCCGCGTGCCCCGCCGTTTTCTCCCGGGCATCCAGGTCGTCGAGTATCTGCGGGCATTCCTGTTCGGCCGGCTCGGCTGGAACCGGCTGGGCGGCAGCCTGGTGATCTCCGGCGCGTTCGGGCTGTTCCGCAAGGAGTACCTCCACGCCATCGGCGGCTACCGCGTGGCGAGCGTGGTGGAAGACCTGGATCTGGTCGTGCGGCTGCACCGCCATCTGCGACAGCGGCGCATCACGTACGAGATCCCGTTCATTCCCGATCCCGTGGCGTGGACGGAGGTGCCGGAGTCGGGGCGGATCCTGTCGCGTCAGCGGGAGCGCTGGCATCGGGGACTCCTCGCCGCGATGTGGCTGTACAAGGGCATGCTCTTCAACCCCCGCTACGGGCGGGTCGGACTGATCGCGATGCCGTTCTTCGCCTTCGGCGAGGCGCTGGCGCCGTTAATCGAGGTCGTGGGTTACGTGATCACGCTCGCGGGCCTCGCGGTCGGCCAGCTCAACGTCACCTTCGCCCTGCTCTTTGTGCTCGTTGCGTGGGGATACAGCATGCTCCTGTCGCTGTGGGCGGTCGTGCTCGAGGAGGTGAGCTTCCGGCGCTACCGGCGGGCCGGCGATCTCGCGAGGCTACTCGCGTACGCGACGCTCGAGAACTTCGGGTACCGGCAGCGAACCGTGTGGTGGCGGCTCAAGGCATTCTTCACGGTGTGGAAACATCGCCAGGTGTGGGGAGAGATGACTAGGAAAGGGTTTGAGTCAACAGGAAAGCAGGCTGTCTAGCCCTTGCCTTTCCTCATCTCCCCAGCGACCCGTTCGGCGTCCCGTAACACCCGCAGTGCATTCAGCCCCGCCACCTTCCGCACGTCCTGTTCGGTCCAGCCTCTCCTGAGCAGCTCCGCGATCAGATCGGGAAATTTCGACACGTCCTCGAGCCCCACGGGCACCTCGGTGATGCCGTCGAAGTCGGAGCCCAGGCCCACGTGGTCCACGCCGACCACCCGCCGCAGGTAATCGATGTGGTCCGCCACCTGTTGCCGCGTGGCCTTCGGGGCGCGCGCCTGCCACGCCTGCGACGAGTCGCGCAGCGTCGCCGAATCGGTCCCCGCCGCGCGCAACGCCCGTGCGCGGGACTCGAGGCTGTCCGCGTACACCCGCACCGCCTCCGAGACGAAGCCGGGGTTGAAATTCACCATGACGATGCCGCCGTTCGGCGGCACCAGTCGCAGGATCGAGTCGGGCACGTCGCGCGCGTGGTGCGTCAAGGCGCGCGCCGACGAGTGCGAGAACATGACAGGGGCGCGGGCGGCGTGGAGCGCGTCGGACATCGTGCCGTCGTTCACGTGCGACAGGTCCGCCAGGATCCCGAGTCGATTCATCTCATGCACCACCTCCCGGCCGAAGGCCGAGAGGCCGCGCCGCGCGGTGTCGGTGGAGGCGGTCGCCCAGGAGAGGCTCCGCCAGTGCGTGAGCGTGATGTAGCGGACGCCGAGTGCCGCGAACATCCGCAGCGTGCCGAGGGAATTCTCGATGGCGTGCCCGCCCTCGATGCCGATCAGGCACGAGATCTTGCCGGCCTTGAAGTTGCGCTCCACGTCCGCCGCGCGGTACGCCATCGCCAGGTCGCGAGGATACCGGGCGCACAGCCGCTTGATGAGGTCGATCTGTTCGAGGGCGTAGACGGCCGGGTGCGATCCGGAATCCAGCGTCGTGACGGGCACGTACGCGGCCCAGAATTGGCCACCCACCGCTCCGGCGCGGAGCCTCGGGATGTCGGTCATCAACGTCGGCTGGGGCGCTGCTAAGTCGACGGAGTCGAGACCGCCCCGCTGACGGATCGCGTCGGCGATGTCGTTGTGGCCGTCGATCAGCGGCACGGTCTTCAGGATCCGCAGGGCCCGGGCGCGGTAGTCCTGGGCGGACAGATGGAACGACGGAACGGTGCAAAGCAAGACCGCTGCCACTCTCACCTTCCATCCTTCCATCGTTCCCCCCTTTCCAGGCCCAAAAGCTGGCTTCGCCCCTGGCAGTTATCAAGATTAGGTTTCCACAAATGCCCGACGCCAAAGTGAAGGTCGCGCTCGAGCTGAACGGCGAGCCCGTCGAGGTCGCCTTCGCGCCCCACAAGACCCTGCTCGAAGTGCTGCGCGAGGACCTGGGTCTCACCGGCACGAAGCATGGCTGCGAGCTGGGCGAGTGCGGCACCTGCGCCGTGCTCATGGACAGCAAGCCCGTGCTTTCCTGTCTGGTGCTCGGCCTGGCGTGCGCGGGGCATCGCGTGAAAACCGTCGAGGGAATGGCCGCGGGCGGGACGCTGCATCCGCTCCAGGACGCCTTCGCCGAGCTCGGAGCGGCGCAGTGCGGGTACTGTACGCCCGCCTTCCTGCTCACCGCGGAAGCGCTGCTGGGCGAGAACTCGCGACCCACGCGTGACGAGATCAAGCAGTCGCTGTCGGGCAACCTGTGCCGCTGCACGGGATACCTGAAGATTTACGAGGCCGTGGAACTGGCTGCGGCTCGCATGCGGGGGGAGCAGGCCGAGCCGGCGCGGGAGACCCTGTATGGGCACCCGTAAAAAGGCGGCGGTCAAAGAAACGGCGGCGGTCGGGCGGTCCGGTACACCGTTTCGAGTCGTCGGCAAAGCGATCCGCAAGGTCGACGCGACGGCCAAGGTCACCGGTGCCACGCGGTTCGCCGACGACCTGTTCCTTCCGCGCATGCTGTACGCCAAACTGCTCCGCAGTCCCCATCCCCACGCCCGGATCACCGGCATCGACCCATCGAAAGCCCGGGCGCTCCCGGGCGTGAAAGCCGTGCTGACCGGAAGGAACCTGCCGATCCCGTTCGGCATCCTGCCGGTGAGCCAGGACGAGCACGCCCTGGCGATCGACAAGGTGCGGTTCGTGGGTGACCCCGTGGCGGGCGTGGCCGCGGTGAGCGAGGACATCGCGACCGCCGCGCTCGAGCTGATCGACGTGACGTACGAGCCGTTGCCGCCCATCACGGACGCCGAGCATGCCGTTGCGCACCCGGAGCCGCGCATCCACGACTACGGCGACGGCGGCAACCTCCACAAGCTCGTCAACCTCGAGTTCGGCGACGTGGACGACGGGTTCGCGGCGGCGGATCTGGTGCGCGAAGATCTGTTGTTCTTCGAGGGCAGCACGCATCTGCCGATGGAGCAGCACGCGGCGGTGGCCGACTGGTCTCCCCTCCCCGACGGCAAGCTCACTCTGTGGAGCTCGACCCAGACGCCGCACTACGTGCACCGCGCACTCGCCCAGGTGCTGGAGCTCGCCCCCGCCAAGATCCGTGTCGTCGCCACGCCCAACGGCGGCGGCTTCGGGGGCAAGAGCGACCCGTTCAGCCACGAGATCGTCGTGGCGAAACTCGCGATGCTCACCGGGCGGCCCGTGAAGATCACGCTCACCCGCGAGGAGGTCTTTTACTGCCACCGCGGACGCCATCCGACGCTCATGTGGGTGAAAACCGGCGTGAAAAAGGACGGCGCGATCACGGCGATGCACTTCAAGTCGCTCTTGGACGGCGGCGGGTACGGCTCCTACGGCGTCGCCAGCACGTACTACACGGGCGCGCTGCAGACGGTGACGTATCACATTCCACGGTACAAGTTTCAAGGCGCAAGAGCGTTTACCAACAAACCTCCCTGCGGACCCAAGCGCGGCCATGGCACGCCACAGCCGCGGTTCGCGCTCGAGGTCCACCTCGACAAGATCGCCGAGCAGCTGGGACTGGATCCGGCGGAGCTGCGGCTCAAGCATCTCGTCCCTCCCAACTCGCTCACCGCGAACTGGCTCAAGATCGGCTCGATGGGCCTCGGAGAGTGCATCCGTAAAGTGATCGACGGCTCCGGCTGGAAGCAGAAGTTTCGGAAGCTTCCCCCGGGGCAAGGCATCGGCCTGGCGTGTTCGTCCTACATCACGGGGGCGGGCCTCCCCATCTACTGGAACCCAATGCCCCACTCGGGCGTCCAGCTCAAGTGCGACCGGGGCGGCGGCGTTACCGTGTTCTGTGGGTCGACCGAGATCGGCCAGGGGTCGGACTCGATCCTCGCAGTGCTGGCCGCGGAAGTCCTGGGGCTCGATCCGTTCGACATCGCGGTCGTCACCGGCGACACCGACCTGACGCCCGTGGATCTCGGCAGCTACTCGAGCCGCGTGACCCTCATGACCGGGAACGCCTGCATTCAGGCAGCGGAGCGGGCGCGGGACGTCATCGCCAGCCACGTGGCGCGCAAGCTCCTAGTCCCGGTTGAACGAGTGGCGTTCGCCGACCGGCGGGTGTTCGACGTGGAGGATCCCGCGCACGGGCTCGGGTTCGCCGAGGCGGTGCAGGCGGCGGAGGCGGCGGAGGGAACGATCGGCACGGTGGGCTCCTACACCCCGGCGCCGTCGCCCGGCAAGTACCGCGGCGCCGGCGTGGGGCCGTCGCCCGCCTACTCCTACAGCGCCTGCGTCGCCCTGGTGGACGTGGACCCCGCGACGGGCATCGTGCGCGTCCCGCGCGTCTGGATCGCGCACGACGTGGGTCGCTCGATCAACGCGGCGACCGTGATGGGACAGATCGAGGGGTCGGTCTACATGGGCCTGGGCGAGGCGCTGATGGAGGAAATGGCCTATCGCGGCAACCGCAACGTCGTGCACAAGATCCCCAGCCTGCTCGAATACAAGAGCCCCACCACGCTCGAGATGTGCGACGTCGTCACCTACGTCGTCGAGGACCCCGATCCCAACGGGCCGTACGGTGCCAAGGAGTGCGGCCAGGGACCGCTGCTTCCGGTCCCGCCCGCGGTCGCGAACGCGGTGTACGACGCGGTGGGCGTGCGCATCGACGAAGTGCCGATCACCCCCGAGAAGGTGTTCAAGGCGCTGCGCCGCAAGGAGAAGGGCGAAGCGCCGCGCTTCGGCCCCACCGCGTTCCCGGAAATCGCGTGGCCCGAGCCGACGCGCGTTTCCCCGCCCTGGGAGGGTGGGGATGGCAAGGCGGTACCACTAACCCCGGGCGCAAGCCCGGGGTTACACGGTGCCAGGATCCCCGGGCTCGCGCCCGGGGTCAGTGAGGGGCCGCGCTAGTGCTCCGCCTCCCCTCGTTTACCTACCTGCAGCCGACCACGCTGGCGGAGGCCTTGCGAATGAAGGCCGACGCTGGTCCGGCGGGAACGTACGTGGCCGGCGGAACGGACCTCTACCCCAACATGAAGCGGCGGCAACAGGAGCCGCGCACGGTGATCTCGCTGATGGGGATTCGGGAGCTGGCGGGATGCGAGATGCGTGATGCGGGATGCGTGGTCGGGCCCTGCATCAGCCTCACGGAGCTCTGTGCGCACCCAACCATCCGACAGCACTACGACACTGTCGCTCACGCCGCCGAGCTCGTCTCCACTCCCCTGCTCCGCAACATGGGCACGCTGGGCGGCAATCTCTGTCTCGATACGCGCTGCAACTACTACGATCAGACCTACGAGTGGCGCAAGGCGATCGACTTCTGCATGAAGAAGGACGGCCATATCTGCTGGGTGGCGCCCTCCAGCCCGCGCTGCTGGGCCGTCAGCTCGTCGGACGTGGCCCCGGTCATGGTGGCGCTGGGCGCGGAGTTCCGGCTCGCGGGGCCCAAGGGGGAGCGGGTGGTGCCCGCCGCGCGGCTGTATGCCAACGATGGGATCGACTATCTCACCAAGCAGCCCGACGAGATCCTTGCCGAGGTGCGGCTGCCGGCGGCGGAGGGCTGGGACGCCGTATACCACAAGCTGCGCCGCCGCGGCTCGTTCGACTTCCCGGTACTGGGCGTCGCCGTGTGGCTCAAGTGGGACGGGCGCCAGGTCGCCGACGCTCGCGTCGTCCTGGGCGGCGTCGCTAGCCTCCCGCAGGAGGTCGCCCAAGCCGGCGCCGCGCTCACGGGGACGGACCTGTCTGACGAGGCGATCAGCGCGGCCGCGGAGGCGGCGTACCGCCCCGCGAAACCGCTCGACAACACCGATTTCGACCTTTCGTGGCGGAAGCAGATGACGCGGGTGTACGTGAAGGCTGCGCTCGCCGAGCTGCGAGCGCGGCGGCGCTGACGCGCGTCACGGCACCAGCGCTTCGAGTTCCTCCCGCACCTTATCCAGCCGTTCCGCGATCTGCTTACGGGTAGCTTCGTCGCGCGACCGCCAGCCCGCACGGTACACCGACTTGACGAGGCGGCCCACGGCGCGGTTCATGTCGGCCATCGCGCCGCCCAGCGCGCGTTCCACGGTGTCGTGGACCCGCTCGAAGATGTCGTCCACCACGTCCTTGTGCTCTTCCAGAAACGCGCGTCCCGCGTCGGTGACCTCGTAGATCTTCTTGCCTTCCACCTCGCGGGAGGTGACGAGCCCTTCGTCCTCGAGCAACTGCAGCGTCGGGTACACGGTGCCGGCCGAGGGTGTATAGCAGCCGCGCAGTTGGTCTTCCAGCTCCTTCATCACCTCGTAGCCGTGGCGCGGCTTGTCCTTGAGCAGCTTGAGGATTACGTACTTCATGTCGCCGGACTCGAACCACTGGCGGCGCCGGCGGCGCGGCCCGGCCCAAAACACGCCGCGGGGTCCGAACCCGAACGCGAACGATTCCCATCCGAAATGACGAGGCATGGCTTTCTCGCTAGTGACGATGTAACGGTAAGATATTATTGCACGATATATCTTGTCAACCTAGGGGTAACGTCCCTCACATCGGTTTGGGCCGGAGTGGAGCACCTTCCAAGGTCCCATAAATTTGTCTTGCGGGGGCGAGGTCGTACATTTACCGCCCGCCGGACGGTTGTCTATTTTCTCGTTCGCGCCCTGGAAGGAGATCCCATGTCTGTGCAGGTGACCCCCCACCCAAGCTGGGTGGCCGACCTGGATGCCACTCTCGACCCGAGCCGTGAGGCGATCCTCGACACAAAAGTGATCGTGCACGCCTCCGAGAACCAGTTGATCGACGGGAAGATTCAGAACTTTCTGGTGGCGTTCTACCCGATCATCCGGGACTTTCCCCAGTGGCTCCAGCTGCTGCTCGACCGCTCCCCCGAGGACGGCAAGGCCTTCTTCCGCGACAACATCCGCGTCGAAAAGCGGCACGACGCCATGTGGCGCGCCATGGGAGACGGCTTTAACGTCCCCCGCGAGCGTTTTCAGGTGCCGGAGCCGATGATTCCGGAAGTGAAGGAGTTCCACGGCTACCTCACGGAGATGTGCCGCGGTGCCCAGTTCGGCTCGGCGGTGTCCGCGACGAACTACGCCGTGGAGGGCGTGGCGCAGAAGATCTCCGAGAAGGCACTGCGCGGCCTGGCGAAGAACGCGAAGATCGGCCCACGCGGGCGCTGGTGGCTCGAGGAGCATGCCAAGTACGACGACGAGCACCCGATCCACGCGCTCGAGATCGTCAAGAACTGCGTCAAGCGGGGCGAGACGCCGCAGGCCGTGAAGGACGCGGCGCTGAAGAGCCTCGGCTTGATGAAGGAATCCATGGTGGCATCTTACGACTCATGAGTAAGAGCCGGCGCGCTTCGCCGACCCGAGGGCTCGGCCCCTCGGCGCTAGCGCCCAAGGCAACCGCGAAGCGCCCGGCGTTCGACCCGGCGCGGGTGGCCGCGGAGATCGTGGCGGCCCTCGCCGACGCGGTGGTCGTGACGGGCGTCGACCGCCGCGTGCTCACCGCCAACCGCGCGGCGGCCGAGCTGTTCGGACGCCCGCTCGACGACCTCCCCGGGATGCCCATCGACGACGTCGTCGCGTTGGCCGAGCGTGAGCACGTGGCCGCGCGCGAGCGCCGCGCGTTCGAAGGCGAGGAGCAGCACTACGAGACCAAGGTCGTGCGGGCGAACGGCGAGGAGCGCATCGTCGCCGTGTCCACCACGCCGCTGGTGGTCGACGGGGAGCTACTCGGCGCGGTCGCGACGCTGCGCGACATCACCGAGCAGAAGCGGGCCCAAGAGACCCTCGCCCGCTCGGAAGCGCGCTATCGCAACCTGTTCGAGTCGGCCTCCGACGCGATCGCGACGTTCGACGCCAACGGCCGCTTCACCACGTTCAACCACGCCGCCGAGATCATCTCGGGCTACCGCCGCGAAGAGCTAGTGGGCCAATGGTTCGCCCCGATGCTCCCCGACGACGAGCTCCCCAAGGCGCTGGCCCACTTCCAGAAGGCGCTCACCGGCGAGACCGGGCTGTTCGAGACGAGCTTTTACCGCAAGGACGGCGATGTCCGGACGATCCAGGTCACCTACTCGACGCCGCAGCGCGACGAGGAGGTGCTGTGCGTCATCCGCGACGTCACCGACCAGAAGATGCTGCAGGAGCAGCTGATCCAGTCGGAGAAGATGTCGGCGATTGGGCAGCTGGTGTCCGGCGTGGCGCACGAGCTCAACAACCCGCTCGCGGGCATCTCGGCCTTCGCCCAGCTGCTGCTCTCCGAGAAGCGGTTCCCGCCGGATCAGCGGACCGCGGCGGAGATGATCTACGCCGAGGCACGGCGCGCGTCGCGCATCGTGCAGAACCTCCTGACGTTCGCGCGCCAGCACAAGCCGGAGCGCACCACGACGCAGATCAACCAGGTGCTGGACGACACGCTCGAGCTGCGGGGCTACGAGCTGCGGGTGCGCGGCATCGACGTCCAGCGCGACTACGACGAGCAGGCGCCGGAGACGATGGCGGACGCCCACCAGCTGCAGCAGGTCTTCCTGAACCTCATCACCAACGCCGAGCAGGCGATGGAGCGCTCGGAGCGGGACAAGCAGCATCTGACGGTGCGGACGCGCCGCGCCGGCGAGGTGCTGCGCATCGAGGTCGAGGACACAGGTCCGGGCATCCCCCCGAACCTGCTCGAGCGCATCTTCAACCCCTTCTTCACCACCAAGCCCACCGGCTCGGGGACGGGCCTCGGGCTCTCGATTTCGCTCGGCATCGTGCGTGAGCACGAGGGCCGGATCTGGGCGGAAAACGCAGCCCAGGGCGCCCGCTTCGTCATCGAGCTGCCGATCGTGGCGCCGCGCACCACGGGCGACTACCCGGCCGTGTCGGCGAACGCGCCGATCACCGACCGGCTGCATGTCCTGGTCATCGACGACGAGGCCTCGGTGCGGGTGGCCCTGCAACGCTATCTCGCGAGCCGCGGCCACGAGGTCGAAACCACCGCGAGCGGCAAGGAAGCGCTGGCGCGCATGCGGGAAGACGCCTTCGACGCGGTCATCGTGGACATGCGCATGCCCGACGTGTCGGGGGAGCAGCTGTTTCAGGAGCTCAAGGCGCGCGACCCGTCCTACGCCGAGCGCGTGATCTTCACGACGGGCCAGCTCGTGGACGACAGCGTGCGCACCTTCCTCGCCTCCACGGGGCGTCCGTGCGTGCCCAAGCCGTTCGAGTTCAGCTCGTTCGATCAGGTCCTCCCGGCGCGACGCGCCAGCTGACGAGAACCCTCCCGCGGCAGCGGGGACGCGGTAGATTCACCCGCCTCACACAACCCCCTGCGAACACCATGCGCTCCACGGTCTCGCTCCTCGCGCTCTTGCTGTGCCCCGCGCTCGCGCGCGCGCAGCTGGGCCAGTCATTCGACTTCTACGCGCGGGGCCCCTACCGGCCGGCCGTGCCCCGCCCTGAGGCGATCACCGGCTACGCCGCGGGCGCGCAGCAGACGATGTACGCAGTCATGCAGCACTATCTCGACAGCGTCGTGGCGGCCGCCCCGCAGCGCGTCCGCGTGGAGCACTGGGGTGAGACCCCTGAGCACCGACCGATTCGCGTGCTGATCATCTCGGACCCCGCGAACCTCGCCCGGCTCGACCCGATCCGCGCCGAGATCGCCGAGCTCACCGACCCGCGCAAGACCTCGCCCGCCCGCGCGGCGGAGATCGCCGCCAAGGATCCGATCATTGTGGGGTTCAACTACTCCGTCCACGGGAACGAGCCCGCCGGCTTCGAAGCGGCGCTGCAGGTCGCGTATCAGCTGCTCGCCTCGGACGAGCCACGCACGCTCGAGATCCTCAAGAACGTCGTCCTGGTCTTGAATCCGTCCGCCAACCCCGACGGCCACGAGCGGTTCGCCGCGTGGTACAACTCGGTCGCGGTCGGGGCCGACCACCCCGCCGCGCTGGAGCAGCGCGAGCCGTGGGCGATCCAGGGTCGGTTCAACCATTTTCGCTGCAACATGAACCGCGACCTCGTGGCCCAGAGTCAGCCCGAGGTGCGCGCCATGATGGAGGGGTTGCTGCGCTGGCACCCCCAGGTGTTCGTGGACCATCACTCCACCACCCAGGCATTCTTTTTCCCCCCCGTGGCTCAAGCCATCAACCAGAACCTGCCCCCCCAGGCGACCAAGTGGTTCGACACGTTCGGGCGGGGCAACGCCGCCGCGTTCGACCAGCAGGGGTGGCAGTACTACGTGCGCGGCGTCTTCGACTTCTTCTACGTCGGCTACTGGGACGAGTGGGCCACCTTCCAGGGTGCCACGGGGATGACGTACGAAACGGATGGGGGCTATCCGTTCAACCGGCGCCGCGAGGACGGCACCATCAGCACGCTGCGTGACGGGATCGCCCATCACTACACCGCCTCGCTCGCCACGCTCGAAACGGCCGCGAGCAACCGGCGGGCCCGGCTGCTCGACTACTACGACTTCCGCCGCTCCGCGATGGACGAGGCGCGCGCCGATCGCATGAAGCGGGTGGTGCTGGCGCCCGGTGGCGATGCCCCGATGCTCGGGCACGTGGTCGGCCTGCTGCTGCGCAACGGCATTGAAGTGACCCGGCTCAAGCAACCGGCGACGTCCAGCGTGGCCCACGCGTACTGGGGCGGTGCGGCGGCGCGCCAGACGTTTCCAGCGGGGAGTTACGTGGTCGACCTGGCGCAGCCCCAGCGCCGGCTCGCCAAGGCGCTGCTCGAGCCGAGCGCCGCGTTCGACCGCGGGTTCGTGGAGCAGCAAATCCAGAAGTTTCAGCGCAACCGCCGCCGCGGCGAAAGCGCCGACCGCGAGGACTACGATTTCTACGACATCACCGCGTGGTCGCTCCCCTTCACGTTCAACCTGGACGCCTACTGGACCGAGGACGCCACGCCGCTCGCCGGCGACGTGGTGACGGATACCGGGCCATCCCCATCCCCCACCCCGCCCGCCACGCCGCCGCGCGCGGGCTCTGCGTACCTCTTCAGCAACGCCAGCGACGCGGGTGCCCGGCTCGCGTTCGGCCTGCTCGCCGAAGGGTTCAAGGTGGCGATCGCCACGCAGCCGCTGCGGGCCGACGGGGTCGGCTATCCGCGCGGCACGTTCGTGGTCCGCACCCAGCGCAATGCCGCGACGTTGCACGATCGCATTGCGGCGCTCGCGCGCCAGAGCGGCGTCCCGGTGGCCGCCGTCCGGAGCGCGTACTCGGATACCATCGCCGCGGGCGTGGGCTCGGACGACGTGGTGAGCCTGCACGCCCCCCGGATCGTCGTCGCGGCGGGCGACGGCGTCGACCAGGAGAGCTACGGCACCGTGTGGCAGTTCCTGGCGAACGACTTGGGCGTGGGGTTCGCGCCGATTCCGCTCGCGAACCTCGCGAGCGTCGCGGACTTGGCCGACTACAACGTGCTGATCATCCCGGACGGCGGCGCGAGCCGCCTGAAGCGGCAGCTCGGCGACGACGGGGTGACGCGCCTCAAGAGCTGGGTCTCGGACGGTGGGGTGGTGATCGGGTTCGGAGGCGCCGGCATGCTGCTCGCCGACAAGGACGTGGGGCTGACGTCGATCGCCGCGCTCGGCGCCGATTCGACCGCGAAGCCCGACACCACGGCGCCCGGGAAAGAACCCCCGGTGCTCTCCCCCACGTCACCGTCCAAGGACAAGCCGGAATGGCTGCCGGGCTCTATCTTCCGGGCGACGCTCGACCGGACGCACTGGCTCACCCTCGGGTACGAGAGCGACCGGTTGCCGGTCTACGTCGAGGGGTCGACCTTCTGGAAGCTTTCCAAGAACGGGGCGAACCCTGTGGCGTTCGTGGGAGACTCGCTCGCCTTGTCCGGGTTCACGTGGCCGGGGAACACGGAGCGGCTGCTCAAAGGAACCGCGTGGGCGGTGGTCGAAAACCGGGGTCAGGGACGGCTCGTGCTGTTCCTCACCGATCCGCTGTTCCGGGGCTTCTGGCGCGGGCCTGCCCGGCTCGTCACCAACGCGATCCTGGCGGGCCCGGGCCGGTAGCGTCAGACCTGGTGCATCCGAAGCAGGCGAGGCCTCACCAACCAGAGCCTGCTCTGATCCTCCCGCTCGCGGTGCCGCATCAAGGTCCGCTCCCCGCGCTCCGGGACCTTCCAGGTCACGGTCATCCGCTTCTGCTTCCGCACGATGTCCAGAGATACGGTCTCCCCGGCCTCGTACGAATGCAGGATCCGCATGGCGTGCGAAGGCGACGTGGGTTTGCGACCGGCGATGGACAGAATCACGTCACCGCTGTGCACCGGTAGGCTCGAGTCGCCCGGCGCTTTGACCACCAGGACGCCTTCCTTCGTGCCGAAGTACTCGCCCAGGTCTGGATTCAGGTTCACCAGCTCGAGGTCGCCCCAAGGCGATCCGAACGAGAATTCGAAGCCCTGCATCCCGGGCATCCCGGGCGCAATATGGAAGGTAGGCATCGGGACGTCGGGCATTTCCATCCGGAACGAGCCACCCAAGTCTTCGGCCACGAGCGCAACCTTCTTCGTGTCGCCGCCGCGCCGATACTCGACCTGGACCGTGTCGCCCGGCTCGAGCTTGCGGGCCAGCTCGACGAGCTTGGCGCCGGGACCGGACTCGTCCTCGTCTTCCGCCTGGGCGCCGGCGAGCGAGGTGCCGTTGAACTTGGTGATGATGTCCCCCACCTTGAGGCCCGCCTTCGCGGCCGGCCCGCCCGGGCTCACGGCCTCCAGCTTCGCGCCAATCTTGTCGCTCTGCGAGTCGGGCTTGCTGTTCGGGACCACGCCGATCCGGCCATGGTGGTCGCTCATCGAATAGGCGTAGGCGCGGGGCGCGCGCGGGGGTCGCGGGGTACGCGGCGTCCGCTGGGCGGCCAGCACCCCGGGCAACGCGGCGGCGAGCACCGTGCCGAGTATGATCCACTTCCGCTGCATAATCAGATGCTCCTTCGGGGCCTCACAGCCCCACGTAAGCGGCGCGGGTGACGTGCACCGTCATGAGCTGCTGCATCGCGTCCACCCGCTCCTGCCACAGTTTCACGAGTTCGGCGCCGCGCACGGGGGCTTCAGGCGTCCCCACCTGCGCCAGCTCGCCGTCGATGACGGCAATGCGATCCTCCAGCGCGGCCGCGAGCGCCGCGGTGCGGCCGCTCGTGACCCGCCGGTCGGGGTCGTAGCGCTCGAGCTCCGCCTCGAGCGTCGCCGACTGCTGCTTGACCCGCTGCAGCTCGGCGGCGTCGCCACGCCCTGCCGGGCCCGTCGACGGTCGAACCAGGAGCAGCAGCGCGATCCCGGCGGCCGCCGCGACGCTCCACGCCCCCCAGCGGCCGCGGCGGCGCCGCTCCTCGGCGCGGAGCGTGTCGCGCACCGCCGGCCACCGGTCACGGGCCGGCCGGCGCACCGGCAACGCCTTGAGCGACGCAATGCGCTGGTACAGCACCTCGAGCTCGGCCCGGCACGCCGGGCACCTCTCGAGGTGTTGCCTGGCCCAGGCCGACGCCTCATTCTCCTTGAAGGCCAGCAGGTCGTCGATCGTGCAATGCATCATGGTGCTGCTCCCTCCGCATCCAGCATCCGCCGCAGCCGCGCATGTGCCCGCGCCAGCTGCGACTTGGAAAAGCTCACCGTCTTGCCCATCAGCTCCGCGATCTCCTCGTGAGTGTAGCCCTCGACGTCGTGCAGCCACACCACGGAGCGCGACGTCTCGCTCAACCGCTCGAACGCCCGCTCCAGATCGATGCGCGCCGGCGCCCCCGCGACAGCCCCCGGCCCTTCGTGTCCCCGCGCGCCATCCGCGTGCCCCGCCCGCGCTCCCACCGTTTCCTCGTCGAACTCTTCGGTCGCCCGGACTTGATTCCGGCGGATCCGCATCAGCGCTTTGGACGCTGCGATGCGCTTGATCCAACCCCACAGGTGCCCTTCGCCGCGGTACTGCTTGATGCTGCGCACTACCTCGAGAAACGTTTCCTGCAGCACGTCCTCGGCGTCCTCGGGCGTGCGCAGCATGCGCAGCGCCAGGTTGTACACGGGCGTCTCGAACGCCCGGTAGAGCGCTTCCAGCGCCTCGAGATCGCCTGCACGGGCGCGCGCGACGAGGATGTCGGGGACGGCGAGCGATAACGTCATCGGTTACAAACTAGATGCGTCACGCGCGCAATACGTCGCGGAGCGACGTCGCGGGAAGGCGTCACGAGACGTCGTCCCGCGACGCTGTTTCGTGACGCCGGCTCGTGACGTCGTTCCGTGACGCTGTCTAAGCGATTGCCAATCGGTGAGTTGCAGCTATCTTCTGAGGATGCCGACGCTCGACAGTGCAACGCTGAAAGGCTGGCTCCACCACTGGCAGGACGAATTCGACGCCGCCTACCTGTACCTAGTGCTGGCCGGCCAGGAGCACGATTCAAAGAAGAAGGAGATCTACATCAAGCTCGCCGGCGTGGAGGAGCGGCACACACAGATGTGGGAGAAGCTGCTCGCCGAGCACGGCCACCCGATCGCCCGGAAGGGGACGCGGCCCTCACTCAACGCGCGGCTGCTCGCCTGGTTCGGGCGTCGCTTCGGGCCGGGTTATCTGCTACCGCTGCTGCTGCGAGAAGAGGGGCAGGAGGTCAAGGGCTACATGGACCTCCACAACGAATCTCGTCACGACGACGCGCGCGACATCTCGCTCAAGCTCGCCAAGGAATCCGCCGCCCACGCGGAAACCCTGGCGGGCTTGGCCGGCAAGGCGGCCGAGCCGTGGCACCGCACGGAGTCCGGCGGCTATCTACGAAATGTCGTATACGGCTTCAACGACGGCCTGACCGCGAATTTTGGTCTCGTGGCGGGTGTGCTGGGCGCCGCCGCCGCGCCGCACATCGTGCTGGTCTCGGGGATCGCGGGGATGATCGCGGACGCGCTGTCGATGGGCGCCTCCGGGTATCTCGCCGCCAAGAGCGAGCAGGAGGTATACGCCCACGAGATCGCGATGGAGCAGGAAGAGATCCGTCTCATGCCCGACGTGGAGCAGGACGAGCTCGCGCTGGTCTACCAGGCGAAGGGGATCGAGCCCGGGATCGCACGCCAGATGGCGGTCGAGGTGATGCGCGACCCACAGCGGGCCCTGGGAGAGCAGGTGCGCGAAGAGCTGAAGATCGGCGAAGCGCACGCCACCCCCCTCAAGGAGGGATGGGTGACCGGCGTGTCCACCGCGGTGGGCGCGCTGATCCCGGTGGCGCCGTTCCTGGTGTTCAGCGGGCCGGCGGCGGCCTGGATCGCCTTCGCGGTTGCGATGCTGTCGCATTTGGCGGTCGGCGGTGCACGCTCGGTCTTCACGGGCCGGGGTGTCATCCGCAGCGGGATCGACATGTTCGTGGTGGGGCTCGGCGTTGCGGGAGTGGGGTTCGTGGTCGGAGATGTGATCGCGAAAGTACTGTGATCACTGACCCCGGGCGCGAGCCCGGGGTCTCGCAGTAGCTCCCGTGCTCCCCGGGCTTGCGCCCGGAGTCAGTTTGGTTCACACGACCAGATTCAACAACCGATCCTGCACATACACCGTTTTCCGCACCGGCTGTCCGTCCACGAATCTCCGGACCGCCTCGTCCTGCATCGCCCGCTCGACGACCTGCGCTTCCGTCGCTCCGCGCAAGACGGTGAGCCGGCCGCGGACTTTCCCATTCACCTGCACCACGATCTCCACCTCGCCCGCGGCGGCCAGCCCTGCGTCATACGCCGGCCACGGCGCCGTGAAAATCGACGGCTCGTGGCCGAGGGCCGCCCAGAGCTCCTCGGCGAGATGGGGTGCGTACGGCGCGAGCATGACGAGTAACGGCTCCATCGCGTGCCTAGTCCCCGCTCCCTGCTCCCTCACGAGGTTCACGTACTCCATCATCGCCGCGATCGCCGTGTTGTAGTTGAGCGTCTCGGTATCGACGGTGACCTTGCGAATGGTCTGGTGCAGCTTGCGCTCGACTTCGGGGGGCAACCCCGGGCTTGCGCCCGGGGTTAGTGGACCCGGGGTCCCCGGGGTCAGTGCGGCCTCATGCGCCAGCTGCCACACCTTGTCCAGGAACCGACGGATCCCGATGATCCCGGTCTCCCGAAAATCGCCGCCCTCCTGGAACGGACCCAGGAACATGAGATACATCCGGAAGGTGTCCGCGCCCCACTTCTGGATGGAGGCGTCGGGAATGACGACGTTGCCCCGGGACTTGGACATCTTCGCGCCGTCTTTGATGATCAGCCCGTGTGCCCGGAGCTGCGGGAACGGCTCGTCGAAGTGCAGGTGCCCGAGCTCCTGCAGCGCCATGGTGACGAAGCGCGAGTAGAGCAGGTGCAGCACGGCGTGCTCGTTCCCCCCGATGTAGGTCGACACCGGCAGCCACGTCCTGGTGCGTTGCTCATCCCACGGCCGGTCGTGGAACTCGGTGGAGGGATACCGCAGGAAGTACCAGGCCGAGTCGAGGAAGGTGTCCGACACGTCCGTCTCGCGGCGCCCCTGGGCCCCGCACTGCGGGCACTTCGCGAAGTACCACTCCTTGTGACGTGCCAGCGGGCTCACGCCGCTCGCGTCGGGGCGGAAGTCCTCGATGAGGGGGAGCTCGACCGGGAGATCCCGCTCCGGCACGGCCACCGGTCCGCAGCGGTCGCAATAGATGACCGGGATCGGCGGGCCCCAGTAGCGCTGACGCGAGATGCACCAGTCGTGCAGGCGGTACTGCACCTGGGGGGTCGCGAGGGCGCGCGATTGCAGCCACGCGATGATGCGCCGGCCCCCCTCGCGGCACGCCAGGCCGTCGAACTCCCCGGAGTTCAGGAGCACGCCGTCTTCGGTGACGATCGGAAGCGGGCCCCCCCCCACCCCCCCCGCCCCCCCCGCCCCTTCGGCCCGGACCACGGCCCGGATCGGGAGCTTGAAGGCCGTGGCGAACTCGAAGTCGCGCTTGTCGTGTGCGGGCACGGCCATGATCGCGCCTGTGCCGTATTCCATCAGCACGTAGTCGGCGATCCAGATGGGAATCGACTCGCCGGTCGCCGGATTGCGCGCGTAGGAGCCGAGGAAGACCCCGGTCTTGGCCCGGTCGCCAACCTTGCGCGACACGATGTCCTTGGCCTGCACCTCGCGCCGGTACGCGTTCACGGCGCGACGCTGCTCATCGGCCGTGAGGGCTTCGACGAGCGGGTGCTCCGGGGCGAGCACCAGGTACGTCGCGCCGAATACCGTATCGGGCCGCGTCGTGAAGACCGTGATCTTCTGGCCGCCCGGGGTCTCGAACACGAGCTCGGCGCCCTCGCTCCGCCCGATCCAGTTGCGCTGCAGCGTCCGGGTGGACTCCGACCAATCGAGCCGGTCGAGATTCGTGAGCAGGCGTTCGGCGTACCGGGTGATCGCGAAAAACCATTGCTCAAGGAAGCGCTGCTCGACCTTGGTGTCGGGATGGCGCTCGCAGTAGCCGTTGATCACCTGCTCGTTGGCGACGACGCTCATGTCCTTGGGACACCAGTTCACCGCCGCCTTCTTGCGGAACGCCAACCCCGCCTTGAAGAGCTGGACGAAGATCCATTGGGTCCACTTGTAGTAGCGCGGGTCGGTGGTGGACAGCTCGTGGCGCCAGTCGAACATGCCGCCGAAGCGACGCAGCTGGTGGCGGAACGTCTCGATGTTCTTGGGGATCAGCTTCGCCGGGTGAGTGCCGACCTGGAGCGCGTAGTTCTCAGAGTGGATCCCGAACGCGTCGAACCCGATCGGCTCGAACACGGCGTGCCCCTGGAGCCGACGGAAGCGGCCATAGATGTCCGCGCCCGTGAAGGCGAACATGTTCCCCACGTGTAACCCTTCGGCCGAGGGATAGGGGAACATCATGAGGTTGTAGAACGGGCGGTGCGGGCGGTCGAGGTCGGGCTCATTGACGTGATCGGCGGCCCAACGCACTTGCCACCGCGCCTCGACCGCCTGCGGATCGTAGGTCGGCACCTGATTCATAAGTGCATGAAACTAAACAGACTTGCCCCTGTGGGTAACCCTGCGTAGCTTAGCGCTCCAAACCCATCACATGGCCAGCCGCACCCCGCAGCTCCGCCAGAGCTTTCTCCTCACGGGGGTCGGCGTCGCCCTGGTCCTGGTGATCGGTTTCGCCGCTCTGTCCGGCAACACGGCCCAGCGCACGGTGGAGCAGCAGGCGAAGGACCGGGGCCAGGACGTGGCGCTGCGGGTCGCCGCGCTCGTGAACCAGTACTTGCGGGAGCGGCGCCACGAGGCCGAGGCGCTGGCCGCATCTCCCGCCGTGGTGCGGGCCGCGATCGACGCCGCCCAGCAGGCCGTCAAGGACAAGCTGCCGCCGCTCGACATCCCCACGCTCGAGCGGCAGTTCAATCAGCGCCGCATGCTGGGCGGGGACGCCGACCTCGCCGCCTACCTGGCCGGATATCCTCAACGCTCCGACTACGCCGAGCTGTTCTTCACGGAGCGGCACGGGTACGTCGTGCTGTCTTCGGGACGGACGTCGCACTTCGTGCAGTCGGACGAGGCGTGGTGGCAGCGCGCGATGGCGGACGGCGCATTCGAAGGGGCGCCGCAGTACGACTCGTCGGCCGCCGTGGTGTCGCTCGAGTACGACGTGGCGATCCGCGCGCCCCGCATCACGCGGCCGGTGGGTGTGCTCAAGACCGTGTTCGCGCTGGACCACCTGTCGCGCCTGCTCGGGACCGCCGACGTGGGCGGCGGCGCCCAGCTCCAGGTGGTGGACGGCGTGGGGCGCATCATCGTGAGCCCCACGCCGGGCGACCTACTGCGCACGCTGCCCGACGCGGCGGCGATCCCGCGGGCGGAGCAACCTACCCGCACGACGGTGCGCACCGGCACGGCCGAGACCCTGGTCGTTACCGCGCCCACGAACAACGGCAAATGGTGGGTCCTGTTCCGCCAACCGACGGCGAGCGCCTACGCGGCGGCGCGGGGCACCCGGGCCAGCATCTTCCTGTGGGCGCTCCTATTGTTCGGCGCAACCGTCTCCCTGCTCCTGCTGTTCCGCCATCGTCTCAACCAGCGCATCACCGAGCCCGTCAAGGCGGCCGGGGCGATCGCCAGCCGCGTCGCGGGCGGCGACCTCTCGGTCACGGTGGTGACGCAGCGCACCGAGGCGGCCGAGGTGGGCGATCTTCTCTCCTCGGTGCACACGATGGTCGTGGCGCTACGCCGGCTGGTCGGCGCGATCCGCACGGCCGCCGACGAAGCGGCGGCGATGGCGACGGAGATCTCGGCGTCGACGGAGGAGATGAGCGCCTCGACCGAGGAGATGACGGCGACGTGCCAGGATCTCACCAAGCGCGCGGCGGAGCAGGCGCAGCTCGTGCGCGCGGCGGCCGAAGACGCGGCCAAGATCCTGCACATCGCGACGGCGCTCGCGGCGGGGTCGGAAGACTCGGTGCGCCGCAACACCACCGTCGCGGACCTCGCCCGGCGCCACAAGCAGGTGCTCGATCAGAGCACCGCGCAGCTCGCCAAGCTGGCCGAGGAAGTGGAGCGGGGCTCGAAGGAGGCGGCGGCGCTGGCCCAAGCCGCGGGGGAGATCCAGAAGTTCGTGACGCAGACCAAGGCGATCGCGACGCAGACCAACATGCTCGCTTTGAACGCCGCGATCGAGGCGGCGCGTGCCGGCCCGCAGGGGCGCGGCTTCGCCGTCGTGGCGGACGAAGTGCGCAAGCTCGCCTCGGTGGCGGCGGCCGCGGCCGGCGACACCGGGGACACCGTGCGCGGCGTGCTGGCGCGCGTCGAGGCCACGCGGGAGCGCCTGGCGCACCTCGCCCAGGGAGCGGCCGCGGCGCGGGAGGCCGCGCAGGCCGCCGCACAGGGCCTCGGCACGGTGGCCGCGGAGGCGCAGGCGAGCGATATCTGGAGCCGGGAGATCGCGCGGTCTGCAGAGGAGATGCGCGCGCTCATCGAGGAGATCGGTTCCCGACTCGCGACGGTGACGCAGGGGACGGAGAGCCTGCTTGCCGCGGCGGAGGAGATCGCGGCGTCGAGCCAGCAGCAGAGCGCCTCGACGGAGGAGATCGCGTCTTCGGCGAACCAGCTCGCCGAAGCCGCCGACAAGCTCACCGGCGCCGTGAAGTCGTTCCGGTTGCTCGCCGACGAGGCGCCGCCGCCCGAGCGCCAGGCGGCGGACTAGCCCGGGAAACTAACGGCGCCGAGCCCCGTAAGAGGAAGACCCGTCTCATCCTACGCACCCTGCGCGGAGCCGCCTCGAGATGAAGCGCCGGACCATCATCAGCTCTGCCGTCGTGCTCGCCGTCCTCGGCCTTGGCACCATGGCCGCCACCGGAAGGCTCGGCGGCAAAAAGAAGGAAGGGCCGAAAGCCATCGCGGTCGTCCGCGGGTCCTTGGTCGATAAAGCCCTCGCCGTCGGCACCATCCAGCCCCGCATCGAGGTCAGCGTCAAATCGATCCTGGCCGGAGTGGTGCGGCGGCGCTTCGCCGAAGTAGGGGACTTCGTCAAGCGCGGCCAGCCGCTGCTCGAGATCTCCCCCAACCCGACGCCGCTCGAAATGGTAGAGCTCCGCCGCAACGCCGAGCTGCGGGAGATCGAGCTCAAGAACGTGGAGCGCGAGCTGACCCGCCAGCAGGAGCTGCGCAACAAGAACCTCATCTCCCCCGCCGATCTCGAGACCGCACAGCGGCAGGTAGACGAGGCGCGCTCGCAACTGTCGCTGGCGCAAGAGCGGCTGGCGTTGCAGGAAGGCGGCACGGTGCTGGCCAATGGTAAACCAGTCGAGACCGTGGTCCGCTCCCCCATCGACGGCTACATCCTCGAGGACTCGATCGAGATCGGCGATCCCGTGGTGCCGCTCACGCCGTACCAGGCGGGCACGGTGCTGATGAGCATGGCGGCGATGCGCGACTTGATCTTCCGGGGAACGGTGGACGAGATCGACGTGGGTCGGCTCAAGGAGGGCATGCCGGCCACGATCAAGATCGGCGCCCTGCCCAACGCGAGCGTCAAAGGCCGGCTCGAGAAGATCTGGCTCAAGGCGCACAAGCAGGAGCAGGCGACGGTCTTTCCCATCGAGATCGTCCTCACGGAAGTGGAAGGCGCCACGCTGCGCGCGGGCTACTCCGCCAATGCGGAGGTGACCATCTCGCGCCGGGACAGCGTGCTCTACATCCCGGAGCGGTTGATCACCCACCGCAACGACTCCAGCTTCGTGACGGTACGCACCGGACCCGGCAAGACCCAGGAGCGCTGGATCAAGACCGGCCTCTCCGACGCCATCAACATCGAGGTGCTGGAAGGCCTGCAACCGACCGACTCGCTGGTCGAAGCGGCGCCGCGCGAGATCTCCTGACGTGTGGCGCGAGTTCTTCGCCGACCTCCGGGCGCAGAAGCTGCGCACCTCGCTCACCGTCCTGGGGATCGCCTGGGGCACGGTGGCCGTGGTGGTGCTCTTGGCCTTCGGCGTCGGCCTGGAGCGGCAAACCAAGAAGCGGTTTCACGGCTTGGGCGACCGCATCGTGATTCTGTTCGGCGGACGCACCACCAAGCCGTTCGCGGGGTTCGGCGACGGCCGCCCGATCCGCCTGCGGCCGGATGACGTGGAGCTGCTCGCCCGCGAGGTCGCCGAAATCGAGTTCATCAGTCCGGAGTTCATCACACAGAGCGCGCGCGTGCGGCGCGGCGTCAAAGCGGCCTCCCCCGCCGTCACGGGCATTCTCCCAGTGTACGGCTTCATGCGCAACATCATCGCGGAGGCGGGCGGCCGTTTCATCAACGAGCGCGACGTCGCCGAGCGGCGGCGGGTGGCCGTGCTGGGCGACGAGCTCGCCAAGCTGCTGTTTGGTGACGCAGCGCCGGTCGGCCAGCAGGTGTTCTTGGGCGACACGCCGTTCACCGTCGTGGGGGTGATGCGCCCCAAGCTGCAGAACTCCTCGTATCAGCAGCGGGACAAGGATCGGATCTTCATTCCGGCGACGACGCATTACGCCCTGTTCGGCAACCGCTTCCTGAACAACATCGTGTACCGCGCGCGGAGCTCGGAGGTCACCAAGCTGGCCGAGCGACGGGTGTACGAGACGATGGCGCGCACGTACAAGTTCGATCCGCTGGACAAGGACGCCCTCGGCTTCTGGGATACGAGCGAGTGGGAGACCAGGTTCGAGAAGATGTTCGTCGCCTTCAACGTTTTCTTCGCCATCGTCGGAAGCTTCACCCTGCTCGTAGGCGGCATCGGGGTGGCGAACATCATGTACATCGTAGTGCGGGAACGGACGCGCGAAATCGGCGTCCGGCGCGCCGTGGGCGCCACGCGCACCGACATCCTGCGCCAGTTCTTCGCCGAGGCCCTGATGATCGTGACCATGGGAGCGATGCTCGGCCTGCTGCTCTCGTTCGGGCTCGTGGCCGCGCTCGGCGGGCTGCCCATCAAAGAGTTCGTCGGCGTGCCGACGATTTCTCCGATGGTACTGGCGGCGACGCTCGCGTTGCTCGCGGCCGTGGCGTTTGCCGCCGGCCTCATGCCGGCCCGGCGCGCGGCGGCGCTCGATCCCGTGGAAGCCCTGCGAACCTAGGCATGTTCTACATCCTGCTCCAGGAGTTCATCGGCGACCTGAAGGCGCAACGCACCCGAGCATTCCTCACGTTCTTCGCGGTCACCTGGGGAACGCTCGCGGTGGTGCTGCTGCTGGCGTTTGGTGAGGGACTGAAGCGCACCGTCCGTGACGGCCTGCTGGGTGCCGGCGAGCGGATCTTCATGGTCTACGGCGGCGAGACCAGCAAGGCATTCGCCGGGTTAGGCCAAGGGCGACGCATCCGCCTGGTGGAAGAGGACCTCGAGCTCCTGAAGAGTGCCATCCCGGATATCGATCGGGGAAGCCTGTCGTACGGGCGGTGGGGCACCTCCTTTCAGCTGGGCAAGACCCGCACCAACGCGTTCCTCGAGGGCGTCGGTCCCGATCACGAGCCCATGCGCCACATGGAGCCGGCGCAGGGCGGGCGCTTCATCAACGCCCTCGACATCGCCCAGAAGCGGCGCGTGTTGTTCCTCGGCAACGAGCTGGCAGAGCGGGTTTTCGGCAAAGGCGTCGATGCCATCGGCAAGAGCGTCGTCGTCGATGGCCTCCCCTTCATCGTGGTCGGAGTGCTGAAGAAGAAGTTCCAGGACTCGAGCAACAACGGGCCGGACGCCGACCGCGGGGTGATCCCGTACTCGACGTTTCGCACTATCTATGGCAACCGGTTCGTGAACCACCTCATCGTGCAGCCGCGCGACGTGTCCCGGGGACCTCTGGTGAAGGGGGAGCTCTACCGGGTGCTGGGGCAGAAGTACCGGTTCGACCCCAAGGATGAGCGGGCGCTGGGCATGTGGGACTTCATCGAAGACGAGAAGCAAACCCTCGCCGTCGGGCTCGGCATCCAGATCTTCATGGGGCTCGTCGGGGTGTTCACGCTGCTGATCGCGGGCGTCGGGGTCGCGAACATCATGTACGTCGTGGTGAAGGAGCGGACGCAGGAGATCGGCATCAAGCTCGCGCTCGGCGCCCGCCGCCGGCACATCATGGCGCAATTCCTGTTCGAGGCCATGACGATCGCCGTGTCCGGCGGGCTGGTAGGACTCGTGGCGGCGGCGCTCATCGTGCTCGGGGTGGACGCGATCCCGAAGGAAGACAACCCGGCGATGCAGTACATCCTCAGCCCGAAACTGTCGTGGCCCATCGCCTTAATCTGCGTCGCCATCCTGATCGGCGTGGGGCTCATCGCCGGCGTCCTGCCCGCGCGCCGCGCCGCAGCAGTCGATCCGGTGGAGTCGCTGCGCTACGAGTGAGTAGCGGGGTAAGCGGCAGGCGGTGGGGCGAGCCGCGCTGCCGCGCGAGCTATTTTAGCCGCCCGTGCTCCAGCACCGCCTTGCCGTCGATGGCAACGGAAGCGCCGCCGAGCTGCCCGGCATAGGCGAAGTCCGAGTTGTTGCTCCCTCCTGCGACGAGATCGTTGCCGAAGGCGATCGTCACCGCCCCAGCTTGCGGCCACACGATCGCTCCGGTCGCGAGTGGGACAGTGATTCCGGGATTGAGCCCGATGTCGATCAGGCCGAACAGGTCCTTGCCTGAGCCGCCCGCGTCATAGTCAGCCTTGAGGGCCGCAAGGCCCGATGTGGCGGTCATGCCGGTCAACTTGCCATTGCTGAAAACCAGCGTGAGGCCGCTGACGATCTGCCCGCGCCAGAGGGACTTGTCGATCACCACCTTGCCTGCGGCGCTGCCCGGCACGGCGGCGATCTGGAATTCACCGGCCGGCAGCCACGTCCACAGGGCCGCCCCGCCCTGTTGGGCTTGCGCCTCCGTCAACGCCCCAGCGCTGATCGTGGGCGTCTGATCGGTCACCTCGAACGTCAGGTCGGTGCCGTTCGGATGTGTGAGTCGGACCGTCTTGCGGCCGGCGAACGCGGAGCGCAGCCGCTCCGCCGCCGCTGCAAGCTGCTCCGACGGGACGGCGACGGCCTTCCAGAAGTTTGCGGCGAGCCGTGTCTGAGCGATCCCGAGTCGCTTGGCGAGGGTGGAGGTGGGATACAGGCCATTCCCGAGGTTGACGAAGTGCGTATTGCGCTTGAGAAAGGCCTCGTTCACCGGGGCGTTGGCTTTGGCTCGGGCGGCGATCCGCTCCGCCGGCACGCCCTTGAGGAGGCCCTCGGTTTCGCCGAAATCGATCGCGATTTGTCCGTCGAACAGCTTGGTCATGCCCATCCCCAGCGTCCGCTCCTGAGCGTCGTACGTGGCCGGTACCTCGTCGTAGGACCGCCGGATCAAGCGCTCGCTCCAGATCGACAACACCGGCTGGAGCCCGGTTTTCTGAGCCTCGATGGCAAGGTCCTCCATCAACGCCACGTCGCGGACGCTGCCGCTGATCAGGAGGGTTTGGCCTTCTTTCAGCATCGTGCTCGTCACCAGGTTATGGGCAATGGTCTTGAGCTGCGACGTGCGGGCTTGCTGAGCCGGGCTCGTCGTGGTGACCAAGGCGCCAATGGTGAGAAGAGCGAGTCGCCGTGTCATGGTTACCTCCTTTGAGTGTCACCTCGGGACCTTGGCCCGGAGCACGTCGAACCAGTTCAACACCACATGGATCCGCGGTCGGATCCGCTCGGGCGGCAGCTTGAGCATCAGAAAGCGCTCGCCGTCACGCGAGACGTCGTAGCTCCGAGGCCGCGTCCACCCCGGGCTGTCCGGATAGGGCCCGCCGAACAGCGCCCTGGGCTGGCTGCTCCGGCCGTTTCCCAGGTCGACGCTCACCGCCATCACGCTGTCCCCTTTGCGATACACCAGCTCCGACCCGCCACGGGTCCAGAGCGGCTCCGATCCCTGCGCCGGCGACACCTTCCATCGCTTCAGGTGCGGGTCGGGGAACGACTGGGCGTACACTTCGACGCGACCCGACTCGTCGGAGTCGTAGGCCATCCAGCGGCCATCCGGCGACAGCGTGGGATGCGCGAGGTTAAAGCCGTTGGCGAAATAGCGCGCGGGCACCGGCGGGCCCCGCAGCGGCACGGTCCAGAGCTCCGCGCCGCCGGGGACGCTGAGCACGAACGCGAACAGGCGACCGTCATGCGACACGGAGCCGGTGTAGCGGTCGTACGTGCCGGTCAGCAGCGGTTCGGCGGGCCGGCTCGCGTCTGCCGCCCGGCGATAGAGATCGAAGAAGGGGCGCTCGCTCGAGTAAATCAGCTCGCGACCGTCGGGCGTCCACTCGGCGCCGAAATCCCTGCCGCCTTCGGCCGTCACCCTCGTACCGCCCGAGCGCCCGACCTGGAACATCCACACGTCCCCCAACGAATTCGCCGAGCGGATGTCCACCGCGATGCGGCCCCCCTCAGGTGAGAGACGCGGGTGGTTGTAGCGATCGGCCCCGGGGAGGGCGCGCGATCCGTCGCCCCTGCGGTTCACGAGGACCACGTCGGTCTCGGTGACGTACGAGCTGACCGGCAGATACGCCAGCGTTCCATTCTCCGAGACGTCGAATGCCGCCGCGCCGTCCGTGGGGTTCATCGCCACGCTATCGACGACCGGCAGGGCGGGGCCGATCACCGCGAGGCGCTGCAGGTCGAACGGGACGGCGCGGATGGCTTCACCCGCCGCATAGAGCAGATGCCCCGTGGAGACGTAGAAGCCGAAGACGCCGCCGGTGAACAACACGCTCCGCTGGCCGGAGCTGATCGAAACGACCTCGATGGTGGCGCGTTCGATGGGCGTCCGGTACGCGGTGAAGACGACGTGCTCGCCGTCGGGCAGAATCTGAGGCCACCAGTGGCCCAACTCGCCCTGCGCCGTGTCCGGGCTCGTGAGCATGCGCTCGTCGCCCCCGCCCTCACTCACGATCCAGAGACCGGTGTTATAGGCCCGGGTGTAGACGAGCCGACCGTTCTTGCCCCAACTGCCGCCGGCCCAGTCGGCCACCGCGAGGTCGATCGCGGGCCCGCCATCCACCGGGACCTTTCTGAGTTTCCCCTGCCGGGCCGAGGCGACCCACCGTCCGTCCGGCGAAACGAACGGCCGGCTGTTTCCGGTCCCCTGCTCCCCCTGGCCGGCTCCGGCGATCACGTCCATCCGCATCTGATCGAACGAACGCCGCAAGATCTCCTCCCGCCGGCCGACCATGGCGGTGACGAAGAGCTGTCGGCCGTCGGCGCTCAGCCGCACCATCGGTGTGAAGGAGGGTTGCACTCCCGGGTCGAGCTCGACGTCGAACCGGATGGGGTCTGCCGCCGGACGCGCGCTCCGCCCGTTCCGCAGGCCCACCCACGCGACCGCGAGCAGCAGGGCTGCCGCAACCGCCCAGGGAATCGCGGACCGGCTCAGCGCCACGGGGGACCTGCGGCCTCGCGTGCCACTCGACGCCGCCGCACCGGTCAACGCCTCGGCGAACTGCGCCACCGTCTGCCAGCGGTCGGCGGGGAGCTTCTCGAGCGCGCGCGCGACCGCGGCGTCGATGTGGTGCGGCACCGTCTTGCGCTCGAGGACGAGCGGGCGGGGCTCCTCCGACAGAACCTGGGCGAAGATCGCCTGCGCGGAGGGACCCGTGAACGGCGGCCGGCCCGCCAGCATTTCGTACAGGACCACGCCGAGGGCGTACACGTCGGTGCGCGGGTCCTGTTTCTGTTCCCCAGCGGCCTGCTCGGGACTCATGTATTCGGGGGTGCCAAGGCTCGCGCCCGCCTTCGTCATCCGAGTCCTGCCGTCGCCGCTCCAGGCCAGCGCGATGCCAAAGTCGGCTACCAGCGCCCGGCCGTCGTGGAACAGCACGTTGTCCGGCTTGATGTCGCGGTGAATCACGCCCTGGCGGTGCGCGTAGTCGAGCCCCGCGGCGATTTCGGCGGCGATCCGAATCGCGTCGGCGACGGGGAGCTGGGTCTCGCGGGTGAGCCGGCTGCGCAGTGATTCGCCCTGCACGTACGGCATGACGTAGAAGACCGTGCCCTCGACTTGGCCGGAATCGAACAGGGGCAGGATGTGGGGGTGCTGGAGATTGGCGGTGGTCTCGATCTCCTTCAGGAACCGCTCGGCGCCGATGAGCGCCGCGAGCTCTGAGTGCATGACCTTGATCGCCACCTTGCGATTGTGGCGCACGTCATGGGCGAGATAGACCGTGGCCATGCCGCCGGCACCCAGCTGGCGCTCGAGCGTGTAGCGGTCGGCTAAGGCTTCCTTGAGGCGCAGCGTTGGCCTAACCTCCGAAGTGCAGACGCTCGGAGAGGTACCGCGTCGCCGCGGCGCCATCCCAACGTGTCCCTGCGAGCCCCACGTGGCCGTCGGGACGCAAGAGATAGAACGAGGGCCGGGGGACATGCGCGCGCGCGAGCTCCCGGTCGTTGGCAGGATCGCTCGGCACCTCGTGGATGCGCACCATCTCGCCGAGTTCCGACACCCCGCCCGCGGGCGACGCTTGGCCGACCACGATCAGATTAAATCGCGTGTCGTCCAGCTTTCCGAACAGGTCCTCGGTGAGGCCGTTCGGCCGGAACTTGAGCCGCAGCCACGGAAACCGATCGCCCGCCCGCGGGGCGGCTTCAGGCAGGCCCGCCAGGGTCTCCGACAGTGAGCTGTTGCGGTAGCGAATACCAATCTGAGAGATGGTGCGAAATACGAGCCTCTGAACCCAGTTGAGGCCCATCAGGAACGCCATGATCTTCGGAACAACCCGAGTGCGGAACAGCCCCGCCAGCCAACTGTCGGCTACCACCAGCGAAAAGGCCCGGTCGGTCGTGCTGAGCAGCCGCTTGGCTACCGGCACGCGCTCGTCCTCGTAGGAGTCGAGCAGCGCCACACCCGCTCGTCCCGACACGACGAGCGCGAGCTTCCAGGCCAGGTTGTAGGCATCCTGCAGGCCCGTGTTCATGCCTTGCGCGCCCACCGGACTGTGGATGTGGGCGGCGTCGCCGAGCAGGAAGCAGCGGCGGTGGCGAAAGCGCGCTGCCCGCCGGTGATGGATGCGGTAGGTGGAGAGCCAGGTGCACGCCTCGAAGGACAGCTCGGTTCCCGCCTGCCGGCGTACCGAGGGAATCACTTCCTCGAACGTCAGATCGTCTCGTCCCCGCAAGTGTGGGGGCAGGATCCCGACCAGTCGCCAGTGATCGGTGCCGCGCATCGGGAAGAACAGGTGAAATCCTTCGCGCCAGAGATAGACGTTGAGCTCGTCCGGCACCATCGGACCCGTCACTCGCGTATCGGCGACGAAGAACACATGCTCGTACGGCGCGCCTTCAAATGCGATCCCGCTCAGCTCGCGCACGGCGCTGCGGGCGCCATCGCAGCCTGCGACCCACGCGACCGTGACCTCCTCGATCGTGCCGTCCGGTTGCTTGAGCGTCGCCTTGACGTGACTGGTATCCTGCGCGAGGCCGACCAGCTCCGTGCTCCAATCCACGGCCATGCCCTGCTTGCAGAGGGCGTCGCCCAGCAGGCGTTCGTTGTCGTCCTGGCCCAGGATCAGGAGAAAGGGATACGGGCTCAGATCGCGCCCGATGTCGCCCAACGGGAGTCGCGCCGCCCGCCGCCCTTGGACCCAGATGTTGGCACCGGTGGCGCGCTTGCCGAGTTCGAGCGCCCGCTCGACAATGCAGAGGTGCGAGTAGATCTCCAACGTGCGTGCCTGGACGCCCAGGGCCCTCGTCTGGAGCGACGGACCGGTGTCCCGGTCGATGATCCGCGCGCGCACGCTGCGGCGCGCGAGCTGATTCGCCAGCATCAGCCCGGTCGGGCCGGCGCCGACGATGAGGACGTCAGCCGCCCCGTTCATTTGTTGAGCCGATCACTGGACTGGGTAAAGACGATCGACATCGGACCCTTCTATCCGCACGAGGAAGGGACTGCTCCCGTAATGCTACGCGACGGGCGCCCGCCGTCAATGATGAGGGCTCGAGAACCCCGCAGGCATCACACAGCAA